>Ga0181520_10001995_pt1 | contig 39746 bp, 27 predicted proteins | sample PEATcosm2014_Bin_29_FD_132451 | JGI IMG/M metagenome (GOLD analysis project Ga0181520, IMG submission 132451) | Peatland microbial communities from MTU Mesocosm Facility, Houghton, MI, USA - PEATcosm2014_Bin02_30_metaG | ecosystem: Environmental > Terrestrial > Soil > Wetlands > Peat | place... | reverse complement strand
TTCTTCGGAATTGGCGCTGGCCCGATGGTATCGCGCCTCACGTATGGACCTGGAGGAAGTTGTACGTCGATATAGCCCGGTGTGCCTGGTTTTGGCAACGATGGAGCTGCCTGAGTCTCCTTCCTGTAACTGTTTCTACGGGCTGCGGCCTCATGCCGGTCGACCGAGTGTATTTTGGCCTGCGTCGTATTCGTAGTCCACTCACCATACGCTATTTTGTTCTTTGCATCTACCGCGAGATTCTTGATGTCGTTAGCGAGGTCGCAGGCCCACTGGAAGCCCTTCCAACACAACCCATCGAGGTCGGTGAGTGTCAGCGGTCTATTGCCAACGTAGTTGTACAGATTGAGGCTTTGTGGGTTCTCCAGATCGGCGTGCGAAAGGCCCGACGGATCAGGTGAGAGCCAACGGCCCATGGAAGATGCATAGTACCGGTATTTGAAGTAGTCATTGCCTGATTCGGCGTCTCGTTCTTTGCCGGTGAAGTGCAGCGGCGTGGAGTCGTTGGCGACCTGGTCGGCGTAGGGGTCTGGGAATGCGGCTAGTCCGTCACCGAAGGGCAGCGATTGGAAGTCGGTCTCCGGTTGGCCGAGGTTGGCAAGCATTCCGCTCACCTGCATCCGTCGGGTGCCCAGCGCGTCCTCCAAGTGGAAACCTGGGGACAGACGGGATGTTTCCCCGTTCAGGAACGGAACGTCCCGACTGTCCATGGTTTTCCCTAGAGTACTGATTGGCCCTGTCGTTGAGCACATTGCCCGCCTGATCGTATTACTGGCTTTGGTTCGGGTTCTGCGTGGTTGAATCCATCCGGTTTGTGTTGCTGACATTGTACTGCGCCTCGACGTTGCGCCCGAGACTCCCGCTCATCGCAAAAGGCCGCGATGAAAGGGGCACAGTTTCTCAAGGCTCAATGTGGTTCTCCGGGGCTGATAACCGGGCCACCTGCCCAGGGTTGAGGTTGCGCTTGGTTTGCCGCCCATGCGGAGACCATCCCTTCCCTGGGCATTGCAGCAACCCGCCGTGCGCCGTTCGCGGTCCCGGCCCAGCCGAGCGCCGCAACCGGCCATTGCGCCCCCCGATTTGGGGGTGGTAGCCTCTTGCTTGAACACGCACATTGAAAGGGATTCCCCAAAAAGCCATGCAAACCACCTATAACGGCCTGGCGCTCCCCCAGGACGGTCAGCCCATCGGTTACGAGAACGGGCAGTTCGACGTGCCCGACCACCCCATCGTCCCCTTTATCGAAGGCGACGGCACCGGCCGCGACATCTGGAAGGCCGCGCAGCGGGTCTTCGACGCCGCGGTCGAAAAGGCCTACGGCGGCAAGCGCGCCATTCGCTGGTTCGAGATCTTTGCCGGCGAAAAGGCCTTTCGCCAGTTCGGCACCTGGCTGCCCGACGACTCGGTAGCCGCGGCCCGCGACCTGCGGGTCTCCATCAAGGGACCGCTGACCACGCCGGTCGGCGGTGGCATTCGATCGCTCAACGTAGCCCTGCGCCAGCTTCTGGACCTCTACGCCTGCGTGCGCCCGGTGAAGTACTACCAGGGCGTGCCGAGCCCGGTGAAGCACCCCGAGAAGCTGGACATCGTCATCTTCCGCGAGAACACCGAGGACGTCTACGCGGGCATCGAGTTCAAAGAAGGCAGCCCGGACGCCGCCCGGCTGATTGACTTCCTCAACACCGACCTCCTGTCCAAGACCAAGAAAAGAGTACGCTCCGACTCCGGCGTGGGCATCAAGCCCATCTCCATCTTCGGCACCAAGCGGCTGGTGCGCTACGCCATCCGCGCCGCCCTGGAAACGGGCCGCAAGACCGTCACCCTGGTGCACAAGGGCAACATCCAGAAGTTTACCGAGGGCGCATTCCGCGAGTGGGGCTACGAGGTGGCTACCCAGGAGTTCCGCGACCAGATCGTCACCGAGCGCGAGAGCTGGATTCTGGGCAACAACGACGCCAACCCCGGTATGACCGTCGAGGAGAATGCAGCCCTGATCGAGCCTGGCCTCGACCTGGCCTCGCAAAGCTACCGCGACGGAGTTTACGCCGAGGTGGAGCGTGTGCTCCACTCGATTGGCCAAAGCCACGGCAACGGGGCCTGGAAGTCAAAGATTCTGGTCAACGACCGCATCGCCGACTCCATCTTCCAGCAGATCATCCTGCGGCCGGAGGACTACAGCATCCTGGCGACAACCAATTTGAACGGCGACTACATCAGTGACGCCGCCGCAGCGCAGGTGGGGGGCCTTGGCATTGCGCCCGGCGCCAATATCGGCGACGGCTTCGCGGTCTTCGAAGCCACGCATGGCACCGCTCCCAAGTACGCCGACAAGGACACGATCAATCCCGGCTCGGTGATTCTGTCGGGCGTCATGCTGCTGGAATTCATTGGATGGAAAGAAGCCGCCGGCCTGATTGAATCATCTCTTGAGAAGACGATTCTGCAAAAGTTCGTCACCTACGATTTCGAGCGCCAGACCGCCGGAGCCACCAAGGTGGGCACCAGCGAGTTTGCCACGCGGATCATCGGCAATATGTAAGGAAACGGATTAAGGGACTTGGGACTGAGGGACTAAGAAGCGGCTTTGAAAGGGCACGGCTTTAGCCGTGCCGCAAGCATTCCCAATAAGGCAACGGGGCTTTAGCCCCTGAGATTCTCACTACGCGCGCCATTCAGCCCTATGGAGAATGCCATGACAATCCGATACGAGGAAACGGTCGCAAAACAAATCTTAGAAATGGTTTTCCCCGGAGCGCAAATGGAGTACCGCTCTGAGCAGTCGAACGGGGAATACGACTTTGATTTGCGTTATCCAAACGATGAGATCGCCGCAGTGGAGGTGACCTCGTCGAGAGATCAGGCCCTGACGCAAATCCACGCAGAGATTTTCAAAAGGAAAGGCGGTTCGGGAATAACTGCGGCCCGGTGCAAAATGACCTGGTATGTCTTTCCAAGACCCGATGCGGAAATCAACAAGATCCGGAATGAAGCTGACAAATACCTTGCCGATTTGGAAGAGGAGCAAATCGAAAGCTTCGACTGGTTTGATTGCTCGAGGGGCGAATGTCCGGCGTGCATAGTGACGATCTGCAACGATCTGCGACTTAACCGGGGAGTGGGAGTCCAGTCATCGGGAACCCCACAGATACGCATTCAAGGGGTCGTGAGCGGCGCGGCAGTTGGTCCCACAACAGCAACCAGGGCGGGAGAAGGAGAAGCGGAAGCCAACAGGGTGAAACTCGGTAAGGCGAAGACGACCGAGCGTCATCTCTTCGTCTATATCGATCAAATGAATGGGTCGGCATTCACCGCTTTGACCTCGTTCGAGCCTCCGCCGGTGCCGCCGAACCTTCCCGCTGAAATCACGCACATCTGGCTCGCCACTGAAACCCAAAAGGACAACTTCGTCTTATGGCGCGGGGCTTCAGGAGAGCACTGGAGTCGGGTTGAGTTTAGCCCTGCGTCGGGGCAACCTACGAATATCCTCCAGGGGCTAAAGCCCATCTGATTCTCGTCCCCTTCTCGGCACGGCTGAAGCCGTGCCCTTTCAAAACGAATCTCTGACCATTGATTTAAACATCCCCAAGGAGAAATGGAATGCGGAAGAAGATAACCATCGTAGGCGCGGGCAATGTGGGCTCGACGGCAGCGCACTGGATCATGGCCAAAGAACTGGCGGATGTGGTGCTCATCGACGTGGTCGAGGGCATCCCGCAAGGCAAGGCGCTCGACTTGCAACAGGCTCTGCCTATCGAACGGTCCGACGTTCACATCACCGGCACCAACGACTACGCCGACACGGCCCACAGCGACATCGTGGTCATTACCGCCGGCATTCCCCGCAAGCCCGGCATGAGCCGCGACGACCTGCTGCACACCAACTTCAAGATCATGTCCGACGTGGTCTCGAAGGTTGTGGCGCATTCGCCCGAGTCGATTCTGATTGTGGTGTCGAACCCGCTGGACGCGATGGTGCAAACCGCTTTTCGCCAGTCCGGATTCAATCGCGAGCGGGTTTTGGGCATGGCAGGCATTCTGGACTCCGGGCGCATGAAGACCTTTATCGCCGCCGAACTGAACGTGAGTGCTCATAACATGAGCTGCCTGGTTCTGGGGGGACACGGCGACACCATGGTCCCGCTGGTCCGTCACACTACGGTGGCCGGCATTCCGATCACCGAACTGCTCTCAAAGGAACGCATCGAGGCCATTGTGCAGCGCACCCGCGACGGCGGCGCGGAGATCGTGAAGCATCTCAAGACCGGCAGCGCCTACTATGCCCCTTCAGCCGCGGCTGTGGAGATGTGCGAGGCCATTCTCAAGGACAAGAAGAAGGTTCTGCCCTGCGCGGCCTATCTGCAAGGCGAGTACGGCATCGACGGCTATTTCGTTGGCGTCCCTTGCAAACTCGGCGCGGGCGGATTGGAGCAGATCATCGAGATCGAACTCTCTCCCGAGGAGCATGCCGCTCTGAAGAGAAGCGCCGCCGCCGTCAAGGAGCTGTGCGACGTAATCGGCATGTAGAACAATTCCACTCAACGATGCAACATGGATATCCCCTCCGCGGCGCTTTTCAGTTTGCGCCACGGAGGGGATCTTTCTTTGCCGGCGACCGGCAGCTCATTGCGAGATCGTCCAACCGCGCAGCCGCAAGCTGTTGGCCAGCACGCTGACGGAACTGAGCGCCATTGCGGCCGCGGCAACCCAAGGGCTGAGCAGGATGTGAAAGCTGGGGTAAAGTACTCCCGCGGCCAGCGGAATGCCAAGCAGGTTGTAACCGGCGGCCCAGATCAGGTTTTGCCGCATGATGCGCAGGGTGGCGCGCGCCAGTCCGAGCGCTGCCGGAATGGCGGAGGGCTGGGCGCGCAGCAGCAGCACATCGCCGGCCTCCTGGGCCAAGTCTGCACCGGTTCCCATGGCGATTCCAGCGTCGGCCTGAGCCAGCGCGGCGGCATCGTTGATGCCATCGCCCACCATGGCTACGCGTAACCCGGATTGCTGAAGGGCGCGGATGCGGGCCAGCTTGCCGGAGGGGTCCAGCCCCGCCTCGACCTCGGCAATTCCGGCTTGACGGGCAATGGGAGCAGCAGCGGCGGCAGAATCCCCCGTCAACATCAGCACGCGAAGATTGGCGCTACGCAGCGCGGCTATGGCCCTCGCTGCCTCGGGGCGGAGAGTATCGCGGGCATCGAAGCATCCGGCGGGCACATTGTCCAGAGCCATCCAAAGGCGGGTCACGCCAGGCTCAGGTGGTTTTTTTTCGACCGGCAGCGGGATGAAGAACTCCTGAAAGAGCGCCTCGTTGCCGAGGAGGCAATTGCGGCCTTCCACCGATGCGCTGAGGCCGCGGCCGGGCAGAATCAGCAGGTCTTCCGCAGGCGGCCAAACCAGACCGCGAGACCGGGCGGCGTCCAAAATGGAGTGCGCCAAGGGGTGGTTGGAGCGCTCTTCGGCGGCGGCGGCCAAGCGCAGCAGGGTGTTTTCGTTTTGGCCTGCAACCGGATGAACGGCGGTCAGTACCGGTCGGCCCACGGTGAGGGTCCCGGTTTTGTCCAGCACGATGGCGTCGAGATGGGCGAGCCGTTCCAGAGCCTCTCCGCCTTTGAACAGAACGCCAAGCTGCGCTCCGCGGCCCACGGCCACGGTAAGCGCGGCGGGAACCGCCAAGCCCATGGCGCAGGGACAAGCGATCACCAGCACGGCGACGGTGTTGGCGAGAGCCAGCGGGAGCGAGTGGGCGGCCAGGAGCCAGGCGGCGAAAGTGAGCAATGCAAGCACCAGCACAACCGGCACAAAAATGGAGCTTGCGCGGTCGGCAAGCCGTTCCATGGGTGCGCGTGAGCCCTGCGCCTGCTGGACCATGCGCGCGATTTGCGCCAGTACCGTATCCTCGCCGAGCGATTCGGCTCGGCAGACCACGGCGCCGTCATAGTTGAGGGAACCCGCGAGCACACGGCCTCCCGGCCCGCGGGCCAGTGGTGTGGGCTCGCCGGTGAGCATGGATTCGTCCACGCTGGTGCGGCCTTCAAGGATCGCTGCGTCCACCGGGAAACACTCTCCGGGCAGAATGAGCACACTGTCGCCGGGATGAATCTCTTTCAAAGGGACCACGCTCTGAACACCGTCGCGGATCAGGCGGGCGGTGACGGGGCGAAGACGGCTGAGTGCATCGAGGGCATTCAGGGCGCGGCGTTTAGCGCGGGCCTCCAGCGCTTTCCCCAGCAGCAGGAACCCGATGATGAGTAGCACCGCGTCGAAGTAGACTTGGCGTCCGGGCGCGGGCCAGAGAGTGGCATAGGCAGAATAGGCAAACGCCACGCCGGTCCCCAAGCTGACCAGCGTGTTCATGTTGGTGGTCCCGTGGCGCAGACCGCGCGCTGCGCTCCGATAGATGCCCCGACCTGCCCACACCATGAGAATGGTGGTGAGTACGAGCAGAAGCCAGCGCAGCAGGCTTGGCGGCAACGCGTAGAGCATGGGAAATAGGCGCATCAGGGCATGGTCGAGCGGTCCCATTTCGGTGCCCAGCGGCATGGCCAGCAACATGGCTGCTGCGCCGGCAAGGAGTGTGGCTATGGCTTTGCGCTCGGCTCCGGAAGTGGGCTCCTCGGCATGCGCTGACGCAGCGGAACCGCCGGGGCGTGGAAGGACCGCATCGTAACCGGCTGAGCGAATGGCTTCAACCAGTGCGGCGGGCGATACCACGGCTGGATCGAAATCCACCTGAGCGCGATTGGCCATCAGATCGACATGCGCGAAGTGAACCCCCTGCGTCGCGCGCAGCGCGGTTTCCACATGATGCTGACAGGATGCGCAGGTCATGCCCAGCACGGGCAGGGTGACCGATTCTGTTCTGGAAGAGTCCATTGGGGGCTAGGTTTCCAACCGCGCGGTAAAGCCAGTTTTGGCGAGTGCGGCAATCGCGAGATCGACAGGCGCAGGGTCAACCGCCGTCGTGAGCCGCGCCGCGCCGATACGAACCTCGTTGACGACGACACCTTCTGTAGAGGCCAGCGCCTGGCTTACGCGGCGAATGCAGGAGCCGCAGTGCATTCCATCGATACGCAGAGTGAATTCCACCATATTGTTCTCCTGTTTGTCTTCGATGATACCCCGTTACCGAAGATGCACAAGAGGGTGCGCGGTTGCGCAAGTGTATGCCGAGGGGACTATCGTAAAAAGTGGTTGAGCGCGAATGGAGGAAGATGCGGAGAGAGTTCCCTGAGACGCCGCTGGTGGGCGTGGGCGCCGTGGTGGTGAAGGATGGCCGAGTTCTGCTGGTGCGGCGTGGAACTGAGCCGCTGAAGGGACATTGGTCGCTTCCGGGCGGCCTGGTCGATTTGGGAGAAGCGCTCTCCGCCGGAGTGGTACGCGAGGTAATGGAAGAAACTGGCTTGATCGTCGAGCCGGTGGAGCTGATTGAGCTTCTGGACCGCATTCATCGCGAGGGCGAGCGCATCCGCTACCATTATGTGATTGCGGACTACCTGTGCCGGGTGGTGGGCGGCCAGTTGCAGGCTGCATCCGATGCCGATGCGGTGCGATGGGTAGAGAGGGCGGAGTGGAACAGCCACAGCGCCCTTCTGATCGACCCAGTGACCGCGCGGGTCATGGAGGTTGGCTGGCAGAGAGCGCGAGTGTTGAAGCACTCGCATGAAGAGGAACAATGAAAGCGACGAAAAAGATAGCGATCAAAAGGATACTGTTTGTCTTGGGAGTGCTGGTGGCGATCACCGGCGTTGCATTCCGGGCGCGGCCGATCAGTTTTTTCAACGAATGGACAGATATCGGCATGTATTTTTCTGGTACCGGAAGTAACTCGGTTACGGTTGCCGGACATCGGGTTCATTACTTTGTCGCGGGACCTGCCGATGGAAAGCCCGTGGTGCTGGTGCATGGCCTGGGCGGGCGCGCCGAGGACTGGCGTAACCTGGCGCCCATCTTGACCCGGTGGGGCTTTCGTGTCTACTTGCCCGATCTGCCCGGCTACGGCCAAAGCGAGCAACCACGTGACTTTTCCTACTCGGTGCATGATGAGGCCGAAGCGGTGGTGGGCTTCCTGGACGCTCTACGGCTCCACCAGGTGGACCTGGGCGGCTGGTCGATGGGCGGCGGCATCGCGCAGCACGTCGCAGCGCGGCATCCGGAGCGGGTCCGGCGGCTGATGCTCTTCGATTCCGTCGGTATTTACGAAACACCCAAATGGGACGTGAACTTGTTCATGCCCAAGACGCCTGCCGATCTGGATCAGCTGGATGCGCTGCTGATGCCCAACCCTCCCCAGGTGCCTGCGTACATTGCGCGGGATATCCTGCGCCGTTCAAAGAAGAACGCCTGGGTGATTCACAGGGCAATCGACTCGATGATGACCGGAAACGATGCCACTGAGAAGATGATGCCCGACTTGAAGATGCCGGTACTTCTGGTCTGGGGCTCCGAGGATCGCATCACCCCGCTTAGCCAGGGCAAGAAGATGAACCAGCTGATTCCGCAGTCGCAGCTCGGGGTTTTCCAGGGTTGCGGGCACCTGGCGCCCACCCAGTGCGCCAACGATATCGGGCCTGTGGTTGTGGAGTTTTTGGAACAATAGCTTGGGCCGTTGCGAAGTGGAGCGAAAATCCTGAAGTGTGACCATGTGACGAAGCAGCGACAGCCGGGAGGGATATCCCGGCTATCGCTTTTCAGTAACCTTTTGACCATGCCTGCGGAGATTTGAGAAGACCTGGCTTAGAAGATCCACCGAGCGGTCAGCACGACTGCGTGGTTGTACGCGTGGAAGCGGCTGGTAGCGATCTGCATGCCCCCGCCAAAAGCGAGTCCGGGGCGCGATTTCGGGTCGCCAGGGTGCAAGGCACACTTGCCCACAATGATTCCTGGAGTGACGAATTCCTGTGTTTTGCCGTCGTTAGTCCCTCCCTTGAAAAACGTGGCGTTGCTCTCAATCTCCGGCCAGAAGAGCTTGCCGATGCGGTACTGGCCCACAGTATTCCAGGCTACGGGGCGGCCTGAAGCTGTGGTGGCCGGGTTTCCCGTCGGCAATGTGGCTCCCAGGGTCGATTGCACGTCGAGGCGCCCAACGCCCTTGCCGCCACCCACGGTGGGCGCAATGCTGGCATTGGTCGAGCCGTTTTTGTAGCTGCCGGTCGGGACGGTGGCCAGCACCCATGCGCTCAGGGTGTAGTTGCCGTGTTGCGCATTGCCGCTGGCAATCCGGTATTTGCCCAGAAACGACATATCGCCGAATCCGTCCGCTGCTGTGCTGTTGTGCTTGATATACGGCGGCAGGTTGACCACCAGTTCGGTGTTGGCCCAAGGTACGAGATTCAGCCCCTTGCTGTTGTCGAAGTTCCAGGTATGGGTGAGGGCCGGCACGGTCTGGCGGACAATGTCGGTGCGCGCCACCTGAATCAAACCGGTGGTGGTGGTAACGAGCGGAACCGCCCAACCGGGTTGCTTAGCCTGGGTGGCCGAGGTTCGCGCCAGCCACTGGTTGAAGAATCCGCTGGAAGCGGCTGTGGCGGAATCGCCTTGTGCGCACGCGCCAGCCGAAGCCAGCAGGAAGAAGAGGGAAAGGGGAAGCCTTCTCATGTCGGTCCCTTGAGCATGAAGGGCGCGTGTGCGCCCGGCAACCGCCTTTTGGCTGAGCTTTGCCTCAACCGCCTGGTGGATAAGATGTGCAGGGAGGCACACATCGCTCCGGCAAGATAAACTAGCTGAAGAGCCTGCCCGTGCGCATCCTGACCCGCTACATCCTCGGCGAAATACTCTCCCACACGCTCATCGGTTGCGCGCTATTCACCTTCATTTTGTTCATGAAGGACCTGCCGCACATCCTGGAGATGGTAGTCCGCAACAGCTCCAGTTTCAGCAACGTGATGGAGATTCTGCTCTTCACCATGCCCAACACCCTAAAGGTCACCATTCCCATGGCGGTGCTGGTGGGTGTTTTACTGGGGCTCAGCCGGCTGGCTGCCGACAGCGAGATCATCGCCATGCGCGCTTCCGGCCTGGGCATCGGGTACTTTGTGCGCGTCGCGTCCATCGTGGCCATCGCGGGCACGCTCCTGGGGCTGGCCAACTCGCTCTATGTCGCGCCGCGCGCCAACCAGGCCATCCTGGAGATGGAACAAGCCCTGGAGACTTCGCAGGCCTCCTACGAAATCCAGCCGCGCGTCTTCTACGAGGATTTCCGCAACTTCGTGCTCTATGTGCAAGATGTGCGGGCCGGCACGGGAGCGGCCAACTGGCGCCAGGTCTTCATGGCCGATGTCAGCGACCCCAACAACCCGTCGATCACCACAGCGACCTCCGCCACCGTAGCCGACGATTCGGCCCAGGTGCTGCTGATGCGGCTGCGCGATGGGTCGCGTCACGAGACGGTCGCCACCCAGGCGGAACAGTACAACATCTCCACCTTCACCACCACCGACCTGCCCCTGGCCCTGAGCCAGCAGAGCGACGTGCATCTGGGGAGGATGGACACAGCGATCTACGCCCTTCCCATGGACGCGCTGCTGAAGCGCACCCATGGCCCCGACGCCATGCGCTTCCTGATCGAGTTGCACAGCCGCTTTTCCTATCCGGCGGCTTGCCTGGTGTTGATGCTGGTGGGTGTTCCTCTGGGCGTGGCTTCGCGACGGGGCGGTAAGAGCTCTGGCTTTGTCTTTACCATTTTGCTGGTCCTGCTTTATTACATCCTTTCGTATACGGGCATTGCGCTGGGCAAGCAAAACAAGCTCTCCGCCTTTTCGGCCGTATGGTCCGCCAACCTGTTGTTCGCCGGGGCAGGCATTTTTCTGCTGTGGCAGATGGCCAGCGGCGGCCGGGTGCTGAACGCCATCACGAGTTGGGCCACGCGGCCTCCCAGGCCCTCCGCAGAGGCAAAATCCAAAGGGTTTCGGCTTCCCAATCTTCTGAGCGTGTTTCGACGCCGCTCTCAGCCTGCAAAAGCCCGCAATGTATTCCCGCGCATTCTCGACGAGTACGTGGTCCGGGAGTTCCTGAACACGTTCTTCCTGGTGCTGGCCGGCTTTGTCATGCTAATGCTTGTCTTCACCTTCTTCGAGCTGGTGGGCGACATCCTGCGCAACCACATTCCGCTCTCCACAGTCGGCGAATATCTGATAAACCTCACGCCGAGCATGCTCTACCAGATTGCGCCTCTGGCGGTTTTGATCGCCGTCCTGGTCACCTTTGGTGTGCTCAACCGCAACAGCGAGCTGATCGCCATGAAAGCCACCGGCATCAGCCTCTACCGGCTCGTAGTTCCCATTGTCTCCATCGCCGCCATCCTGGCCGTGAGCCTCTTCCTCTTTGACGAGTTCTATCTGCCCCAGGCCAACCGCAAGCAGGAGGCGCTGCGCAACATCATCAAAGGCCACCCGCCGCAGACCTTCCTGCATCCAGAGCAGAAATGGATCTTCGGACAGCCGCACGGCGGAGAGCCCGGCAGAATCTTCTACTACCAGTTCTTCGATCCTGACCGCAACGAGTTCGCCAACCTCTCGCTCTTCGAGTTCGATCCTTCAACCTTCCAGCTCTCGCGACGCATTTTTGCCGCGCGTGTCTTCTGGGACGCCAACGCCGGCACCTGGCATTTCCAGAACGGCTGGTCGCGCGATATTGAAGGCCCGAAAGTGACCGGCTATCGCGAGTTCAAGCAAACCTCATTCGCTGAGATTCACGAGGAACCGGACTACTTCAAGAAAGAAAACAAGCAAGCGCAGGAGATGAACTTCGGCCAACTCGATCGCTATATCGGCGACTTGCGGCAAAGCGGGTTCGACACCATGCGCCTGCGCGTCGCCCTATGGCACAAGCTCGCTTATCCGCTGATCGCCATCGTCATGGCAGTGCTGGCGATTCCCTTCGCCCTTTCCATGGGACGCCGCGGATCGCTTACCGGCATTGCGGTGGCCATTGGGGTTGCGCTCGCGTACTTTGTCGTTGACGGCCTCTTCGGGGCCATGGGCAACGTGAACTATCTGCCCGCCGCACTGGCTGCCTGGTCCCCGGATGTTCTCTTTGGCCTTACCGGCGGCTACCTGCTGTTGAGAACACCAACCTAAGCCGTTCCGTTTCTTTGCACTCGTTGTACGGGCATGAAGCGAATCCGCGATTCCGGCAACGGCAAAAACGACTCCTCCGGACTGGGCACGCAAGACAGGAACTCCAGACCCACGCCCTGTCCCGGCCGAAAGTTCATGACTCGTGCGGCGGCGCGATGGTTGCGGTTGCGCAGCATGAAGAGGACGTCCAACTCGGTGAAACGTTCCAACCGGAGACGCGCTTTGGTCATCACATAGCACCCGGTTTCGCTGATGTCCCGAATCTCCCCGCGAAACAGATAGCAGGGATCGGCGGCAAAGGCTTCGGCGCTCCCGGCACAATCGAAACGAGGGCTGCGCCGGCGATCCGTGCCTCCCGGGTCGTCTCTCGTTTCGGTATTGAAGACACTTTGAGAGATCGCCATGGCACCTTATCCCTTCCTGGAATCCGCATCGAGGACTCCCTGCAGGTACCTCTATCGGCATTTTCCCCGCAGCAATTCGTGTTGCGGCGCTGAAATCCCAAGCCAACCAAGCCGCCGCGGAAACGCCTCTCTGCACAGGCGCTCGCAACCCGGCTATCCGCCAACAGTACAATAGACCTATGTTGCGCGATCTGGCCCCTCTCTTCGCTTACATGCGCCGCTACCGCTGGGGATACCTGTGGGGTACGCTCTCTTGTGTCGGCACCAATGCTGCCGCCGTCCAATTTCCCCGAGTTCTGGGCTGGGCCGTGGACAAAATGCAGAAGAATCAGGCCTCCCGCGAGGCGATTCTCCTCTTCGCCGGCCTGCTGGTCGCCATCGCAGTGGTCAAAGGCGTCTTCCTCTACGCCCAGCGCTGGATCCTGATCGGCATCTCGCGAGAGATCGAATTCGACATGCGCAACGATCTCTTCCGTCATCTCGAAAAGCAGGACTCGGGCTTCTATCGCCGCTATCGCACTGGCGACATCATGGCCCGCATGACCAACGACTTGAATGCCGTACGCATGCTGCTCGGGCCGGCTCTGATGTACAGTGCAAACACCATCTTCTTTACCGTCTTCGCCCTGTACTTCCTCCTCCATCTCAGCCCCTGGCTCACACTGGTGGCGCTGGCGCCGATGCCGCTAGCCAGCATCCTGGTGCAATATCTCGGGCATCGGATTCACGACCGCTTCGAGCGCATTCAGGCCAGCTTCTCCGAAATCTCCTCGCAAGCCCAGGAGAATTTCTCCGGAGCCCGGCTGATCCGCGCATTCGCCCGAGAGGAATCCGAGATCGGCTTGTTCGAGCAGCTCAACCGCCAATACATCGCCCGGGCCCTGCGCCTGGTCCAGTTGATGGGAATGCTGTGGCCTACTCTGGAGTTCATCCTGGGCGTCTCCATGGTCATCACTCTGATGGCGGGCGGACACCTGGTCATTGAACATCGCATTTCGGTGGGCGATTTCGTCGAGTTCAACACCTACATGATCCTGCTCATCTGGCCCATCATCGCGGTCGGCTGGGTGATCAATCTCTTTCAACGCGGCACCGCCTCGGTCAAGCGCATCGACGAACTGCTCCAGGCCGAGCCCGCAATCGACGACCGCTCCGCGGATCTGTCTCTTGGCCCCGATACCGTGCTGCGGGGAGAAATCGAAATCCGGCATCTCGACTTCAGCTACGAAGATACTTCCGTCCTGCGCGACATCTCGCTGCGCATCCCCGCGGGCTCCAGCCTGGCCATTGTCGGCCCCACCGGATCGGGCAAGACTACCCTCGTCAGCCTGCTCTCACGGCTCTACGAGGCGCCCGTGGGGTCGCTTCTGATCGACGGCCGCCCGGTGCATGACTATCCGCTCGCGGTGTTGCGCCGCAACATCGGCATGGTGCCGCAGGAGACCTTTCTCTTCAGTGAAACCATTCGTGAGAACCTGGCCTTCGGAGCACCCGATGCCAACGCCGAAGAGCTTCTGAAGGCCGCCGAGGCCGCGCATATTCGCAAGGAGTTCGAGGAGTTTCCGCAGGGCTTCGAGACCATGGTGGGGGAGCGCGGCGTGACTCTCTCGGGCGGCCAAAAGCAGCGCTCGGCCATTGCCCGCGCCCTGCTGCGCCGGCCCGCCATCCTCATCCTCGACGATGCCTTGGCCAGTGTCGACACGTATACGGAAGAGCGCATCCTGGGGGGCCTGCGCAGCTATACCGCCGAGTCCACCACTATTTTGATCTCCCACCGTGTTTCAACGGTGCGCAATGCAGACCAGATCGCCGTTCTCGACCACGGCAGAATTGTGGAGTTAGGGAAGCACGAGGAACTGCTTGCCCTCGACGGCTACTACGCCGGCCTCTACCAGAAACAACAGCTCGAGGAAGAACTCACGGTCGCTGGATAAGTCCCCTCACGCATTCCACCTTGAACCTACCGGCAGATCCGCGCCGCTCTCCTCGTCTTCGGCTTCCGTCCGCTGGTGCGGACCCGCTTCCCTGCCAGCCTGCGCGGGTGCGGGATTGACCTCGGGATCTCTCGCCACCTCGCGCCAGGCGTCGCGCACATTCCTGACACAGTCGATTGCCATCTCGAACTTCTGCGGCGAGGCCGACTGCGAGGCTTGCAGAATCTGCGCGAAGATAGAGGCATAGAACTCGCTGAGCACCTGTGCCGGGCGCCCTCCCACATCCATTCGCAGCCGCGCTTGCAGGTGAATGATAATATCCAGCGCCCGTTTCACGGCCGTCCGGCGCCCTAGCGTGTCTCCGCGCGCCGCCGCCGCGCTGGCCGCATGAAGAAAGCGCAGGATGCCGTCATACAACGCCACCACGAGATCGACGGCCGAAGCGCCCTCCAGCATATGTTCCCGATAACTTCCCATCGCGACAGCTCTCCTTACCCATTCAGGTTCTCGTCGTATCCTGTGATTGCCGAGTAGAGCTCGTTCACGCCCTGCAACTGCGAGGGCAGTTCCTGCATAATCTCGTTGGCGCTGTTCAGCTCTGCTGTCAAGCTCGTTTGTTGCGCCGAAATCAGGCTTTCCTCCTTGGAGATATCCGCATTCAATGTCGATTCCGTGCTGCTGTTGGCGCTTTCGGCAAGCGACAATGCGCCTGTCGCGGAACTTGTGCCGGCGTTGGTCAGCATGGTGGAGAAGCTCTGGCCCCAACTGTTCGCATTCTGAAAGAAGCCCACCACGCCGCTATAGTCCGAGTTCAGAACCGAATCCAGGGTGGTGTCGTCGAAGGTCAGCGACCCGTCGTCCTTGTCCGATACCGTGATGCCAAGGTTGGCCAGGGTTGAAACGTCTGAGGAGTTGTTATAGTTCAGGTTCGAGCTGGTGAGGTTGGTGGTGTCCTGAATGTTTGAAGTTACACTCAGCGCGCCCGACGAGCCCACAGTTCCCGAGACCAGGGATAGGCTCGAAGTCCCGTCGCTGTTGTTCACCACCGAGGCCGTCACCCCGATTTTGGCCGCGTTGATCGCGTCTCTCAATTCAGTGAGCGTGTTATCCGACGAATCGAGCGTGATCGTCTTTGCCGTGCCACCGCCCACCTGGATGGAGATCGAGCCGGAAAGCACGTCGGTGGAACTGGGAATCGAATCCAGCGAGCCGCTGTCTGCGGTCGTGCTGGTGTAACCGCCCGTGTCGCTATAATTCAGCTGAGTATTGCCCGTAGCGACAATGCTAGAATCCACGCTCAATGCCCCACTGGCGCCCGCGGTCTGCGAAAGCAGCGTGAGGGTCGCGTTCGCGCCCTGGGTTGCCACCCCGGCCGTGACGCCGATGCCGGCCGAAGTGATTGCGCTGGCTAACCCCGACAACGTGTTGATCCCGCTGCCGGTGTAGATGGTATTGGCTGCCGGCGACTCCGGCGCCGCGCCAATCACAATGTTCTCCGTCGTGCCGCTACCCACTTGGATCGTGATCGAGCCGGACAGTGTCGTATTCGTGTTGTTCGGGATCGAATCCAGATACCCGTTCGGATTCTGAAGATCGAGCCCGCCTAGAAGCTGCTGCTGAAGCAGTGAAAGCGTCGGAGAACCGAACAGCGGCTCGGAATTGCCAGAACTGTCCAGACCCTCCTGTGTGTTGATCGCGCTGATCAGCGAGTTGTAGTCGCTCACAAACTGATTGACCGTGCTCTCCACCTCCGTGTTGTCGTTGCCGATCACCACCTGCACCGTCTCCAGGCCGCCGCCCGACTCCGTTGCGCTGGGCGCCAGCAACTGAAACGTCAGACCGGGAATCAGATTGGTGACGGTGTTCGAGGAGCTAGTCAGACTGACGCCATCCACCGTTAATTCAGCATCCGCGGGCACGACCGGAGAGGCGGTATACCCCAAGGCAGCATTTGAATTGCTGGTGTCGACAATCGAATTGGAATCGGGATCCACAATGATGGTGCCGTTTGCACCCGAAGTGCCGGAAACCAGGCTCAACCGCGATCCCGAGGAATCCGTCAACACGCTTGCCGTCACCCCCACGCCGGAGGAGTTGATCGCTGCGGCCAGCCCTGCCAGGTTGTTGTTTCCCGAGGTAGCAGGAACATCGATGGTCTGCGCCTTGCCACTGCCCACTTCGATGGAGATCGACCCCGACAGCGTGTCGGAGGCATCGGCGATGGGTGCCAGGTAGCCGCTGGAGGTCGTGGCCAGGCTCTTCACCACCACCGTGTGCGTTCCCGCCGTGGCCGAGGTCGAAGCGGAAGTCAATTGCAGCACATTGGTGTCGGAACTGGAGCCCGTCTTTTGCGCCATGATGCCCTGAAAGTCCGTGAGTTGACTCAGATCGTTGGAGAGATTCGAGAACAGCGTCCCCAAACTGGAAATCGCCGTGTCCTGGCTTTGCAATGCCGTCAACTGGGTCTTCCATGGGGTTTCGACATTCTGAAGATTGCTCACAATCGAAGCCACGGTCGAACTTACATCGAATCCAGTTCCGCTGGTTGGCGAACCGAAACTCAGCCCCACTGTGCCCATCGCACCCTCCAAGACAAGCTCAAGCAGCCGCGTCGCCACCCGAGGGGAACACCGGTTGGAAATCCCTTATGCACGAGCCGGCTGTTCATTGAACTTCGCAAAGAAGGGCGCCCTCCCGGACGCCCTTCCCTGGCTGGTGGCATTTCGCCGTTTATCCACCCCAGCGGCTAAGACCCGCTGCTGGGAACCTTGGTTACACTACGCCGGTTATTGCAGCAGCTTGGTCACTTCCTGCTGCATGCTGTTGGCCTGGGCCAAAGCCGAGATGCCGGTCTGGCTCAGAATCTCGTACTTCGACATCTCGGAGGTTGCCGACGCATAGTCGGTGGCCTGCACCGCATTCTGCGCCGAGGTTACGTTCTCCTGTTGCGTGCTGAGCACCTGGCTGACGGAGTTCAGCGTGTTAATCATCGCGCCCAGGTAGCCGTCCTGCGCGGCCACGTCGCTGATTGCCGTGTTCAGAGCGGTGAGCGTGGCCTGCGCATCGTTCTGGCTGGAGAGATCGGTGGCGTTCAGCGACTGGCCGGCCGCGTCGGAGTAGCTGATTGTGGCCACTCCGGTACCCGCGCCGTTGCTGCTGAAAGCCAAGCCATTCACTGCCGTGCCCCCGCCGGTGCTGGTGTCGGACACCGAGCCGCTGATGCCGACGTTGTAGTACGCGGAGGAGGTTACGCCCTGGTTGTAGGTCGTGTAGTTAAGAGCGTCGCCGCTAATCGTCGTGTCGGTGCCGCTGTTGGTTACGGCGATGTTGGCCGGAATATCCGAATTCGCCGTGGTGAAGGTAATCGCCGTGTTGGTGCTGTTCAGGCTAGCCACAACACCGAAGTCGCCCTTGTTGATGGTGGCCGCCAGATCGGCCATCGTGTCGGTCTTGTTGTTGCCGGTGGTTGTTCCCAGGGTGATGGACGAGTTCCCGATGGTAAGCGTTCCGGCCAACAGGTCGCCGGCCGAACCGGAAGCTGTCGTGTCGGAGCCAATGCCCTTTTCCGGCAACGAAAGCGTGCCGATCACCGTTGAGTTCGCACTGCCGGCCGCGGTCGGTGTCCCGGTGAGGGAGAGGCTGGTGGTGACACCCGAACCGGCGACCCCGACGGTGTTGACATTCACCTGGGTGGTGGCCAGGCTGAGTTGTGTGCCCGCGGAATTCAGAGAAGCCGTGATTCCTTCGCTGTCTGCCGTGCTCCACTGGTTGATGGCCGCGGCCAGATCGGTCAGGTTATCCAGCTTGCCATAGTTCGCGTCGGTGGTGCCCAGGTTGAAGGTGTAGGTCTGATTCGCGTTGGCCCCGCCGGCAATGGTGATGCTGCCGCCGGTCAGTGTGTCGTTGGCGTTGGTGACATTGACGGTGCCGAAGGTGGCATCATCGGCGGCAAAATGTGCACCACCAGCAGTTCCATCGCCATCCTTCATTGCTCCGTACGTCCCAGAATGCGCCGCTTGAGTCAGGGTCAGCGTGTTGCCGCTGAGCGATGCGGACATCTGGTAGAACGGATCCGCGGTACTCGTCGCATTGCTGTTGCTGGTGTTCTGGTTGATGTATTGAGCCAATGAAGTCAGCGTGTAACCGCTCAGGTTGAAGGTGCGCGTTGACCCCGCTTCATCCGTGATCTGAAGGTCGCCCGAGAGACTATCGCTGGCGCTCTGTGCCGTGAGGGAGCCAATCACATCGGTTGCGGCGGTCAGTCCAGTTGCTGCGCCGCCATTTACGGTCAAGCCACCGTTGAGCTGGGTCATGACCGGGCTGGTTGTGCTGTTGGCAATCGATGCGAAGTTTGCGGCAGTGGCAAAATCAGTCTGCTTGAAACTCAGAGTTCCCCCGCCCACCGCTGCAGTGATGCCCTGGAACGTCCCGGAAGTATTGTTGGCGTTGATGTAGGCGGCCAGCGAGGTGAGGTTGAAGCCGCTCAGGCTGAAAGCGGTCGAGGTCGCTCCGGCAGCTTCCGCCGTGACCATGATGCTTCCCGAGAGAGCCGCGGTGGCGCTAGTCGCCGTAAGACTTGCGAAGGTTGCTGGGCCGCCGACGACCTGGGTACCGCCAGTGACCGTGATATTGACGTTGGTTCCACCGCTGTACGTTCCGCCGATCGCGCCGGCCGAAGCTTGCCCCACGGAGGCCGTGCCATAGGTTGTGCCGCTCGCTTCCAGGTTGTCGGAGACCGCGCTGCCCGCGGCCAAAGCAAGCGCCGGAGCTGCCGCAACGGTTGCACCGGTCTGGGTGATGGTCAGTTGCGTCTTTGCAGTATTCAGCGTGGCCGTCATGTTGGCGAACTGGCCCGCTCCGGTGTTTGCCCCATTGATGGTGGCCGCCAGGTTGGCCAGCGTGTCGGTCGAGCCGGCAACGCCCAGCAACAGATTGGAAACCGAACCCGCGCCGGAGGTGACCGCCAACTCGCCGCTGAGTACATCGCTGGAATTCACCACGGTAAACACGCCGAGTGTCGAGCCCGTCCCCGTTCCAGTGGCCAACGCAAGCGATGCGGAGGAGAGCGCCGACTGGGTGTTGACATCGGTTACGCTGGCGCCGTTGACGCCTGCCTTCGCGCTCGGCGAGGTCAGCGACATCAGCGTTCCTGCCACATGCGTGCCCGAGGCATTGGTAACGGAAGAGGTATTGATGGAGGCAGTAACGCCCCAGCCCGCGGCGTTGATCGTCGCTGCCAGGTTGGCCAGCGTATCGGTGGAGTTTTCGGTGCCAAGAGTGAGGGCGTGGGTCTGGCCGTTGGAATCGGTGACATTCAGTGTTCCACCCAGGGTATCGCCGGCCTGCTCGACACTGACCGCACCGATCGCGCCGACGCCGTTGGTGTAAACGCCGCTGCTGGTGGTGGATTCCGTGTTGACGCCAATGCCCTGGCCGCTGATGATGATGCCGGTGTCGGTGCCACTGGTCAGAGCGGCGGTGTTGGTGTAGGCGCCATCCAGTGAGGACGTGACGGCTCCGGTGCCGGCCTGCGCGGCGGTGCCGAAGCTGGCGGTAATTCCCAGCCCGGAGTTGTTGAGCGCGCTGATCAGACCTTGTGTCGTGTTGGCATAATCCGTGCCTGCACCCACGCTGATGTTCGCGCTGCCTTGGACGGCGGAGCCGTTGGCTCCCTTGGTCAGGAAGCCGACGTTGATCGTGGTCGTCGAGTTGGCGGCGCCCAGAGAATCTGTGAGGGAGGCATTCTTGCCTGCATCCGACAGATCGATGAACACATTGTTGGTGCCGTTGCTGTAGGCCATTGTGCCGCCGGTGTCACCCAGGTTGGAAGCGGACAGCGAACGGATGTTCAGAGCGGTGATCGAGGAACCCGCCGTCGAGGAGTCGCCGGTGTAAATGTCGTTGTTCGAGTTGAAAACCGCCTGCTGGTTGTAAGTGGTCGTCGAGCCGATGTTGGAGATTTCCGACAGGATCGATTGATACTCCTGGTTGGCGGAAGTCTGTTGCGACCCGGTAAGTGTGCCGTTCGAGACCTCGGTGGCCAGCGTCACGGCGCGGTTGAGCAGGTTGGTCACTTGGGAGAGCGCTCCATCGGCAACCTTCAAGAGGCCCACACCCTCGCTGGCATTGGTCTGCGACTGGGTCAGGGCTTGCGAGTTGGCTTGAAGGCCATCTACCAGCGAAAGGCCCGCGGCGTCGTCGGCTCCGGAGTTGATCTTCGATCCGGAGGACAACTGCTGCAGGACATTCGAGAGACTGTTGTTGGAGTTATTCAGGTTATTCTCCGCATAGACGGCGGAGATGTTGTTCAAGACACCCAGGGACATGGGGTACTCCTTGTCGATGCGTGGATTTACGGCCCTTCCACGATGTCGTGCGCCCACTGTTCTATGTCGCCCTGGGCTGCTGCTTCCGGGCAGGAACCGTCGCATCTGGCCCCTTCTTCGGCGTGGGAGTTATGGACTTTATCCAATCCCGCTTGTGTCCCAGGCCAGACACTTTCGCGTGGTATTTTCTAATCTTTTATCCTTTCCGCTTGCCCGCCGATAACCCCCTCAAAGGAGTTTCCCGGCCCATGATTGAACTGACTCGACTCAACGGCAGGCCCATGGTGCTCAACAGCGATCTGATCAAGACCGCCGAGGCTTCCCCAGACACCATGCTGACCTTGATCAACGGAGAAAAGCTGATCGTGCGCGAGGATTGCGCCGAAGTAACCGAACGCGTGCTCGCTTACCGGGCCCGCCTGCTGGCTGCTGTTGCCAGGCGAACGCCCGCCTTTAGCGATCTGCAGCGCGTTGCACCTCTGGCCAGCCTTGATGTTTCGGACCAGTCTGCCTCCGCACCCAAACTGGCGGAGCGCGGCCCGCTCCATGCCCGATAAGAAATGAATCAACCGTCTCCACACCCGGTGCACGAAGGAGGACATCATGGATAAGGCGAGTATTGGCGGCGTCGTTCTGGCCATTGCTGGGATCGTTGCCGGGCTGCTCATCGAGGGCGGAAATCTAGGCCAGGTTCTGCAGCCGACCGCGGCCTTGATCGTCTTTGGCGGCACCATGGGTGCGGTGCTCCTTCAGTTTCCGCTTACCACGGTGGGAGCCGCATTCAAAAACCTGGCGCATCTCTTTACCGCCCGGCGCAACCACAACGACCAGTTGATACGCCAGTTGGTTGCATTCGCCAACAAGGCCCGGCGTCACGGCGTGGTCTCACTCGATGCCGACCTGCGCACCATCGAAGACCCCTTCTTGAGCCAGTCCCTGATGCTCGCCGTCGACGGAACAGAACCCTCTGAGCTGCGCCAGATCATGCGGGTCAGCCTGGAATCGACCACCGAGAGTGAAGAGCGTTTGGCAGCGGTCTTCGAGTCGGCGGGCGGCTTTGCGCCAACCATTGGCATCCTGGGAGCCGTGCTAGGCCTGATCCAGGTCATGCAGAATCTTGACAACATTCAGGAGGTTGGCCGCGGCATCGCTGTCGCCTTTGTCGCGACCATCTACGGCGTGGGCATCGCCAATCTCTTCTTCCTGCCCTTTGCCGGCAAGATGCGCATTCGTGTCCGCGAGGACCACCAGCGCCGCGAGATGATGCTGGAGGGCGTGATCTCCATTCTCGAAGGGATCAACCCGCGCATGCTCGAGATCAAGCTTGCAGGCTTTCTCGATGACTTTCGCCGCGAAAAGAAGGAGCGCGCGGCATGAGAGCGCCGATTCCTCGAAGCCGCGTCACTCACGACCGCTGGCTGGTTTCTTATGCCGACTTCATCACCCTGCTCTTCGGCTTTTTCGTTGTTCTCTATGCCTTCGCCAAAGCCGATCAAAAAAAGCAAAGCCAGGTTCCGCTCGCGATCGATTCCGCATTCCACTCCCTGGGCGTCTTTCCCAGCGCAACTCGACAGCCGGAGTCAAACTCAACCCCCTCCTCAGGCACGGAACGTCCAGCTCTGCCCATGAACATCGTGATGGGGGAAGATGTGCTCGCACCGGCCAAAGTCAAGGACGACCTGAACCATATCCGGCGTGAACTTCAGCAGACCCTCTCAAACCAGGTCGCTACACACACCGTCTCCATCAAGATGGGCCGCGACGGCCTGGTCATCAGCCTGCGCGAGGCCGGATTCTTCAACTCCGGCTCTGCCACGCCCCGGCCCGAAGCGTTCGCAACTCTGCGTCAGATCGCCGCATCCCTTGGCCGCACACCGTACGATCTGCGCATTGAGGGTCACACTGACAACGTTCCCATCCATACGGCTGAATTCGACTCCAACTGGGAACTGTCCTCGGCGCGAGCCACACGGATCGCCAGGCTGTTCTTGGACCTCAAGGCCATGCCCGCAGAACGGCTCTCGGCCGCCGGCTACGCGGAGTTTCATCCCTTGGCCAGCAACGACACCGCCGATGGCCGAGCTCAAAATCGCCGCGTCGATCTGGTCGTGCTTCCCCGCACCAAGATCGACCTCTCCGTGCCCGGAGCCGCACCGCTTACAGGCACATGGAGCAAGATCACCGACGACGATCAACCGGCTGAGTGAAGCACCAGCCGCATCTGGATGGTCAAATCTGAAACAAGCCTCAATGACTCCGATCGCGAAATGAAGCGGGCTATTAGAGCATTTCTGCAAAATGTGTAGACCGGAATTATGTTGGTCTCCCACCCATTCCGCAAGAAAAACGCGGAATGGATGGGGCACGGAGGTCTATAGCAAAAGCAAAAATGCTCTAGTGTTCTGAATCCAGATGACCCGACAGAACTGCGACGATCATTCTGAGGGAACGGAGCCCCGAACGGTTTTCAGTTCGGGGGTGGTAAGCGAAGAATCCGCGTTTCTGCCCCCTTTGATTTACGATGCGAACTTCATACTCAGGACACTACTTGGACTCGGCTGCAAAAGCGTCGGCTTCGCGGTTCAGCTCGTTGGGGTTGACCGAATGAGTGGAGAGAATCATCCGGTAGCGAAAGGTCGCTGCCCGATCCTTCTCCAGCGTGAAGTTGAGCGCGGGCTGCTTGGCATCGAAGACGCTCGGAGCGAGTGGGTTGGCTGCAAACAAGCCGTAGCCGCGGGCATGCCAAGTCGTCGGATAGCCTGGGTTCTTGGGGTGGTCGAAAATGGCGATGGCGACCGAATGATCGCCGGTGTGGCCGGTGAGGGAGCACCAACGGCCGCGCGTTCCCCATACCGCGCCTCCGGTGAGGCCCTCGCTGCTGTGGTATTCACCGCTGGCAGCCATCTCCGCGCTCGCGGCCGGAGCCGCATCGACCTTGGTGGGGTTGCCGTGCGAGTCCATGAAGATGCCGCCCTTTTCTTCAGGCGATTCGAGCCAGCGGGCAACGCGCAGGCCCAGCAGACCATCCTTCTCGTCTTTGAAAACCACTCGATCCAGCGCCTTGAGGGTAATCGTCTGGTCGATCACCCTGGCATGGTCGCGGCGAGCGAAAACATAGCGAGTGGTCTGGTTGAGAATCTTCTTGCCGTCTCCATCGATCCAGACCGACTCCACGACCAGTTCGCCGCTATTCTTCCCGCTCTTGGTGGACACAATGCGGGTGTGAAGTATCGTTCCCATCTTGGAGCGATTCTCCGCTTTGATCGCCTCGGAGTTGTTCCAGAAATCGAATCCATTCACATTGGCGTAGTTGAACCAAAGACCGGCGTGATGCGGATGATCGATGCGCTCTCCCGGCCGTGGAGAGAGCGGATAGCCGCGCGTAATCGTCACGCCGCCCTCGTCGACAATCGGATAAAGGACCGGCTTTTTGAGCGAGGCGGGCCAGATGTAGGAGGTGAATGGCTGGCCATCGATGGTGATATCGACGCGCCGCTCCGCTTCATTGGCGGCCACCTGCACGCCCTTGGCCTGTGCCACTGCGGATGCCGCGAAGACCAGCGCCGCAGCCAACAGACTCCATGCCGCTGGACTACGCATACACCTTGCCTCCTGCCATCACCTGCTGCGTTTTATCGTCGAAGGTCACCTTTTCGCCCGTCTGAATGGCGGCGACATTCATGCACAGTGCGATGGAGTGGCTGTAACCGGCCTCGATCGAGGCATTGGGGGTCTTGCGCGAGCGCACACATTCCATCCAGTTGCGCATGTTGGCAGAGGTCATGGGATCCTTGCCGGTATCGGCCGCGGTCGAAGCTGCCTGAACATTTTCTGAAAGCGAGAAGCTGGGCAGCAAGTTCTCCTTGAGACCCATAGCCGCGGCTTCGCGGGCGCGCATTCCTCCCGCCGGAGTTACGGTCTGCTTGTCCATGTCGATCATGCCGCCGTTCGAGTAGTAGAGTTCTTTCACGCCACCAGCAGAGTTGGTGAAGCGAGAGGAGTATTGCACCTGGAAGCCCTTGCTTAGGTCGTCCAGCGGACCGTAGTCGAAGACCGCGGTCATGGTGTCCCAGTTCTGCCTGCCGTCCTTCCAGAGGTAGATGCCGCCATTAGCTACCACGCTGCGCGGATGGGGCAGCCCGGTGAACCAGTGAACCGTGTCAATCTGGTGAACCAGCCATTGATCGGGAATGCCCGACGAGTAGGGCCAGAAGAGGCGGAACTCAAGATACTTGCGAGCGTCGAAGGGCTCGTAGGGGTTGTTGAGCAGATAGCGCTTCCAGTCGGTGTCTTGCTCTTTCAACAGCGGCACCTGATCGGGACGCCGCCAGCGGCCGGGCTGGTTCACGTTCCAGGTCATCTCCACCATCACGATGTCGCCGAATGCGCCGGATTTGATGTACTCGGCAGCTTTTTGATAGCTGGGCGTGCTGCGCCGCTGGGTGCCCACCTGCACGACCTTGCCGGTCTTATGCACCGCTGCGCGAAACAGCCGCGCGTCGGCCATGGTGTGCGCGGTCGGCTTCTCCACGTAGGCGTCGCGGCCGGCGTTCACGGCCTCTACACCGTGCAGAGCGTGCTGAAAATCCGCGGTGGCAATCAGAACCGCATCCACATCCTTGCGGGCGTACAGTTCGTCGTTATTGCGCACCGTGTCGACGGCTTTACCACTGAGCTTCTGGACGTACGCCAAGCCTTCCTCGCGCCTGCGGCTCCAGAGGTCGGAGACGGCGACAAACTCGAAGTTCAATTCCTTTGAGTGTTCGAGGAAGGCCGGAATCAGAGACCCCTTCATGCGGTCGCCGCAGCCCACAATGCCCACGCGGACACGGTCGTTTGCGCCAAGAATGGCGGCATAGCTCGATGCATTCCACGATACGGCGGTGGCCGCTGCGGCAATGCTGCCGGCTTTCAAGAAATCCCTGCGATTAGTGTTTTCGATCGGCATGCCCGGTCCCTCCCTGGAGCTCGTTGATTCACTAGATTATGCAAGCGGAAGACAGAATTCGCCAAGCAAATGGCTGGCGTTGGTCCGTACACGGGGATTGACCTCGTTCGCGAACCAGAGAATTATGGTCAGACCACGCGGCACCCCTTGTCAAGTACATTTCCACTCCATCCGGTCCATCCGGGGCCCTTCGCCGCCGCCAACTTTGCATGATTTCCGCACAATGCTGGCAGATTGGTCATTCGTCCCCCGCCAAAACTCGCTGGCGCCTTCTTTTCGCTAGGCTTTCACGGGCTCCCTTAATTCTTTATGAAGATCGCTTGACAAATGTGGTCAGACCACTATATAGGGTTGGACCGGGATATAAGACCCAAATTCTCGGGCGCAAAAAAACAGCGTCCGAAGCCTTCGGAACTAAGTTCCAAGTCCTTCGGACGAACGGGAAATCTTTGTGCCTGCAATCAAACAACCACTTGGAGGCTTTTGTGCGAACCAGACACTTGAAACCCCTGAAGAGGGTCAGCAGTTGGATCTCCCTCCTCTTCTATGCCACCATCCTTCTATTCGCCGCGAAGGGATATGCCCAGACCGCGGGTACCGGAAACATCCAAGGCGTGGTCTCCGACGCAACCGGAGCCTTGATCCAAAATGCGACCGTCACAGCCACCAATACAGCGACACAGGTAAAGCATGCGGCCACCACCGACGGGAATGGCCTCTACAGCTTTCCAAACCTAGCCATCGGAACCTATACGATTGAAGCGACAGCTCCCGGATTTGAACGCTACCGCCAATCGAATATCGTGCTCGATGTGGGCAGCAGTATTGCCGTAAACCCATCGATGAAAGTCGGCCGGACCGACCAGACGGTCGAAGTGCAGGCAGCCGGCCTTGCATTGCAGACCGAAGACAGTTCGCTCAAGCAGACAATCGATCAGAACACCCTGACCGAGATGCCACTGAACGGCCGCCAGATGACTTCGCTCATCACCCTGACCGGTGGAGCGGTCAGCGCCAACGAGAACAACGACGAATCTGGAAGCAAGACGTTTTACAGTTCCGCGGTCATCTCCATTGGCGGCGGACAGGGCAACGCCACCGACTACCGGCTCGATGGCGGCGACAACAACGATTACATGACCAACGTCAACATGCCGTTCCCTTTCCCGGACGCGGTCGCCGAGTTCAGCGTGGAAACTGCGGCCCTGGGCGCGCAGAGCGGCCTGCATCCCGGCGGTCTGGTGAACGTGGTCACTCGGTCCGGATCAAACCAATACCATGGGTCCGGCTTCGAGTTCATCCGCAATAACTACATCGACGCCACCAATTTCTTTTCTACGACCAAGGACACGCTGCATCAGAACCAGTTTGGCGGAACGTTTGGTGGAAAGATCATCCGCGACAAGCTCTTCGGCTTTGCGGGTTACCAGCGCTGGGTGAACGCTCAGACGCAATCCAACACCACATCCTACGTGCCAACAACCGCGAACCTGGCGGGAGATTTCTCGGCATCAGACCCGAATTACTGCACCTCCTTCCCTTGCACGACCGTCCCAGCCAATCAACTTCTGGATCCGCTCACCGGAATCCCGTTGATCAACAACAAATATTCCGACACGCCGGGCGTTACCTGGAATCCCAGCCCTGCCGCCGTTAACCTGGTGAAATTCCTGCCCGCTACTACGGACCCCGGCGGGAAAGTGACTTATGCAATCCCCTCGCAGGTGCGCGAGAACCAATTCGTAACCCGCGTGGACTCGGTTCTCAGCGCCAATAACAGCCTTTATGGCCGCTACTTCCTCGATGGCTACCAGTCCCCCGCGTTCTATTCGCCGACAAATATCCTGATTACCACCTCAGCCGGCAACTCGGAGCGCGCACAGAATTTCACGCTGGGAGAAACCTATACCATCAGCAAGAATCTGGTGAACTCTGCCCACGCCACCGTGATGCGCCGGCGCGACGATCGCGGTCCCAATGACGGCGGCATCAACTCAAAATCCGTCGGCATCAACCTCTACGACATGACTGGGGTCGGAATGCAGTTGTCCGTCTCCAGCAAATGGAGCATGTACTGCGGCACGTGTTCCGCGGCGCATTTCAACGTCAATACGCTGGCGCTGGCCGACGATGTCAACTGGGTCCATGGCAAGCATCAGCTCGCTTTCGGCGGGGAGTGGGTGCAGACCGAACTGAACGTCAACAACGTCTATGAAGGAAATGGGAACTTCACCTTCGGCGGCAACTACAGCATCAAAGGACCAGCCGGAAAAAGTGCCGGCGGCGGCTCGGTGGCTGACCAGAACTTGGAATTCCTGACCGGCGCGATGAGCGCCTTCGGGCAGAGCAAAGCACAACAAAACGCTCTACGCGAGCCGATCCCCAGCCTGTACATTCAAGACACATATCACATGACGACCAAGATTGTGCTCTCTGGCGGAGTACGCTGGGATCCGGAGTTCGTGGCCACTGATTACTTCAACCGCGGATCGGTCTTCAATTACAGCGCGTTTGTGGCCAACCAGGTAAGCACCGTTTATCCCAATGCTCCGGCTGGCAGCTTCTTCTACGGCGACAAGGGAGTACCCAAGGCATTCACACAGAACTCGCCCTGGCAGTTCTCACCGCGCGTCGGCGCTACTTACGATCCCAAGGGCGACGGCAAGATGGTGATCCGCGCGGGCGCGGCAATGGTTTACGACGAGCCCAACCTCTTCACCGGGCAACGCAACCAGCAAGATCCGCCCTTTGCCCTGACCGTCAACAACACGCCTGTAGGAGTTCCATTGAGCTTCGACAGTCCATGGTCGAATGGCTCAGTGACCACCAACCCGTTCCCAATTGCGCAGGTGCCGACATCCACGGTCACCTTCCCGAAGTCGTCGCAGTACATTGTTCTGCCCACCAAATTCCACTCGCCCTACATGCTGCAATGGACCGCAAGCATCCAGCGCGAAGTGGGCCGCGGATGGCAGGCTCAAGTCGACTACGTCGGAAATCAAACGGCCTTCGGACCCTACGGCCTGCCAATGAATCCGGCGGTCTACGCTCCCGGCGCGACCACCGGCAATTATGCCGCGCGCTTTGCCCTGACGGAAGCCAACCCCACCTGGGGCCCGTACTATGCGGGCGGCGGGTCCGGTTCCATGTACATCATGGCGGGAGCCAATGCCAGTTATCACGGCATGGTTGCCAGCATCCAGCATCGCTCCTCGACCTTCGTCTTCCTGGCCAATTACACCTGGTCGCACTGCATCGACATCTCGGACAACGCGGCCGACGTCAGCAGCATCACGATTCAAAATCCGGCCAACATCAAGGGAGACAAGTCGAGCTGCGGATTCGACTTTAGAGATGTCTTCAATACCAGCGTTGTGGCATCCAGCCACTTCAACTCCTTGCACGGATTCGTGTCTCAGGCCGTGAACCATTGGGAGATTTCGCCTCTGGTGCACATCACAGACGGCAATCCCTTCACCGTCACTTCGGGCATCGACAACTCTCTGATCGATGTCAATAACGACCGTCCCAACGTGGCAAGCGCAGGCTTGATCTATAGCCATGCGAAGATCCTCAGCGGGGCGTCAACAAACGCCCAGTATCTTAACCCGGCTAGCTCCGGAGCGTTCACCCAAAATGCATCGGGAACGTTCGGCAACTCCGGGCGGTTTGCCTATCGCGGACCCAAGTTCCTGCAAGCGGACGCCGCGCTCACCCGCTCCTTCCCGCTACACGATGCATTTGCCTTGAATCTTCGTTTCGAGGCATTCAACCTGTTGAACCATCCAGACTTTGCTGCTCCTGGAAGCAGTGCGGGGTACTTGGCTTCGAGCACGGCCCTGAACGCCAAGACCTTCGGACAAATCACATCCACCGAGCAAGGCTACGGCGCCAGAATCTTCCAGGGCGCCCTCAAGGTGACTTTCTAATCCAACCTGCGGGTGGCCTTCTCTCAACAGAAGGCCACCTGCATCTCTCCGCATTCCAGGTTCCCTGTTACTCCACGCCCAGCACCTTCACAATCACCTGCTTCCTGCGCTGCCCGTCGAACTCCGCATAGAACACCCGCTGCCAGGTGCCCAAATCCAGCTTCCCATGGGTCACTGGCAGGGTGGTTTCGTGGTGCAGCAGCAAGGACTTCAAATGAGCATCCCCGTTGTCTTCGCCCGTCTGATGATGCTTGTAGTCGGGCCGCGCCGGCGCCAGCTCCTCCAGCCACTTGGCGATATCCTCGATTAATCCACTCTCCAGATCGTTCACGTAGACCGCGGCGGTAATGTGCATCGGCGAAACAAAACAGAGACCATCCTTCACACCGCTGCGCCGCACAACCTCCTCCACCTGGTCGGTTATGTGCACCATCTCCCGCCGCTTGCGGGTCTCAAAAACCAGGTATTCCGTATGACTCTTCATCCCATCCTCCCAAGGCTCTGGCGCAGAGAGTATCTCTGTTGCGCGGCCCAGCCTTTATCCTAAAGACAGCCGTGACCGAAACCAACACCCCCGATACGCTTTCACAGCAGGGTCTCGACCTTCTTGCCGCGGGCCAGCCAGTGCTGGCGGCCCAGGCTTTCCGGTCGGCCATCGCCGCCGATCCCAAGCACATTGAAGCGCATCACGGCCTGGTGCGCGCATTGCGCGACGCTGGACGCCTGGAACAGGCCATCGGCGCGGCTCTGGCGCTCACAGCGCTGACCCCTGGCGATCCGCTGGCTCACACCGCGCTCTCCATCGCCTTGCAGCAGGCCGGCCATGTTCCTCAGGCAGAGGCTGCCGCCACACGCGCTCGCGTTTTGGAGTGGAAGATGCAGCTTCAGTCCTCTCCGGACGGACCGCTCTTGCCATGAAACCTGCCCTGGTGTCCGACGCTGCCCAACGCCAGCGCTGGATGCACGATAGGCTGCTCTCCGCCTACGGACCCCAGAACTGGTGGCCGGCGCGCACCCCCTTCGAGGTCGTCCTCGGCGCTTACCTCACGCAGAACACCGCCTGGAAGGCCGTCGAGCGCTCCCTGGCAAACCTGGCAGGGAGAGGCGCGCTGACTCTCGACGGCTTGCGTTCTCTGCCCCTCGATGAGCTGCAAAACCTGATTCGCCCCAGTGGCTTTCACACCCGCAAAGCACCCGCGCTCAAGGCATTTGTCGCAATGCTGGATACTGAGTTCGGGGGCTCGCTCGATGTCCTCGCGACGGCCCCAACCGTCCCCCTCCGGCGTCGTCTGCTGGCGCTGCCCGGCGTCGGGCCTGAGACCGCTGACGCCATCCTGCTCTACGCTCTTGGCAAACCTTTACCGGTTGCGGACGAGTATCTGCGCCGCATCGTCGAGCGCCATCGGCTCGTTACGCCCCCACCTGGCCGCAACCGCCAAGGGTACGAAGCCCTGGCGCAGCTCACGCACCAAGCCTTCGCGCTCGATCCTGCCGCCCATCGGGCCATACTTTTCAACGAGTTTCACGCCCTTGCCGTGACTGTGGGCAAGGTGCACTGTGGCAGGACTGCCCGCTGTGCAGGTTGCCCTCTGGCCGACGATTTGATCGAGCCGAAGCTGGTCCACGCCAGTGCCATCGGTTTGAAACACTCTACCGGCACCGGGCGGTTATCATGAGAAGTATCGATCTCCGCACGCTGCCGCGGGATACCCAAGCGGTTGCAGGAGAATCCCAGCCAAAGGAAGACCACCGCTCGTGAAGCCTGACATGAAAGTGCGTTTCGCTGGCCTGGAGCTGCCCAGCCCGATCATCGCAGCTAGCGGAACCTTTGGCTATGGCATCGAGTTTGAAGAAATCGTCGCCCTGGAGCGAATAGGCGGATTCGTCACAAAAGGCGTCTCCAGAGAACCGATGGCCGGCAACACCCCTTACCGAATTGTGCAGACTGCCGCTGGAATGTTGAACGCCATCGGATTGCAGAATATTGGTGTCGAGGACTTCCTGGAGCGCAAGCTGCCTCCGCTGCGGCGCTATCCCCGCTGCAACGTGATTGTCAACGTCTTCGGATACACCGTCGGCGAGTACATGGCAGTCATCGAGATGCTGAACGCGGCGGAAGGCATTGCCGCCTATGAGCTCAATGTCTCCTGCCCCAACGTTCATGCCGGCGGCATGGCCTTTGGCGCGGACCCCAGCTCACTGGAATACCTTGTCAACCGCGCCCGCTCAGTTTCCACTCGTCCACTGATCGTCAAGCTCTCCCCCAACGTGACATCGATCGCCCACATGGCTAAGATCGCCAAGGGCGCGGGTGCCGACGCGGTCAGCCTGGTAAACACCTTCCTGGCCATGTCCATCGATGCCGAGACCCGCAAGCCGCGCCTCGCCAACGTCACCGGCGGCCTCTCCGGCCCCGCCATCAAGCCCATCGCATTGCGCATGGTTTACGAGACTGCCCGGACGGTCGACATTCCCATCCTGGGCATGGGCGGCATCTTGACCCCAGAGGATGCGGTGGAATTCCTGCTGGCTGGCGCCACCGCGGTCCAGGTGGGCACGGCCAGTTTCGCCGATCCGCGGGCCACGGAACGGTTGGCGCGCGGCCTGGAGTCCTGGTGCCGAAGCCATGGCGTGGCAAAGGTCTCCAGCCTCACCGGTGCGCTGGAAATCCCGCAAGGCTGAGTAAAAAGGGCACTGACGCGCATTGGCCATCGACGCCGAGCATTGATCACGCGGCGAATCCTCTGCCCACCGCGGAATTCGCGATTCTCAGTTCGGCATTTGTGTGCCAGAAGCCATGAATGCCGCAAAATCGCCCTCTGGCATTGGCCGCGCAAAATAGAATCCCTGCACTCTGTCGCACCCCGCTTCGCGGATGATGTTCAGAGACGCCGCATCTTCGACCCCCTCGGCAATCGTCCTCAGGCCGAACCCCTTGGCCAACTCGACAATCGACTTCACAATCCGCTCGTCCCCTGCATTCTTGGTGATTTCGCGAATAAAGGACTGATCGATCTTGAGTTCATCCAGCTTGAAACTGCGCAAATAGGCAAAGCTCGCGTAGCCTGTGCCAAAGTCGTCCAGCGAGAGGCTGACACCCAAGGACTTCAACTGCTGCACAATCGCCAGCACATTCGCGTTGTCCTCAAGCAGGATCGATTCGGTCAGTTCCAAGCACAGGCAGGAAGGCGCGAGATTGGCCGCTGCAAGCGCACCCCGTACGATCTGCGGCAAGCCGCCCCGTTTGAACTGAACTGCCGAGAGGTTCACCGACACGACCAATTGCGCCAACCCGAGTTGTTGCCAGCGCACCGCCTGGCGGCACGCCTCCTGCAGAACCCACGCGCCGATTTCGGCTATCAGCCCACTGTCTTCGGCAACTGAAATAAATCGTCCCGGCGGAACGAAGCCAAGCTCGGGATGGTTCCAGCGGATGAGCGCTTCGGCTCCGACCACCGTTCCACTGGACAGGCAAATCTGCGGCTGATAGTACAAAACAAACTCATTCCGCTCCAGAGCTTTGCGCAATCCGTTGAGGATGAGGAGGTATTCGTTGGCGTCTGTCTCCATCCTGGGGCTATAGAAGCGATAGGTATTGCGTCCCGATTTCTTGGCGAAATACATCGCCATGTCCGCCTGTTTGTGGAGCAGGTCGAATTCGCGGCCATCGTCGGGGTAAACGGCAACACCAACCGAAAGCGTGATGGATAACTCGAATCCATCAATACTGAAAGAAGCCGCGGCCTGTTCCAGGATAGCGGTGGCAATGCGGTCGATGGCTTCCTCATCCTCCACGGCTGAAAGCACAATCAGGAACTCGTCGCCCCCCAGGCGGCTCAGAGTATCGGTCTCCCGAAGACAGCTCTGGATTCGCTCCGCAAGCGCCTGCAGGAGGCGATCTCCCACCAGGTAGCCGAGAGAATCGTTGATTCTCTTGAAATGGTCCACATCGACAAACAGCAATGCCGACTTTAGGCCCAATTGGTCGGCATTAGCCATCGCCCGGTCCATGCGGGTCTTGCCGAGCATGCGGTTGGGCAGTTTGGTCAGGGGATCGTGGAAGGTCAGGAATGTCGCCCGCTCTTCAGCTTCCATTCGCGTGGTGATGTCTTGCTTGACGGCGATGAACTGGGTAATGACTCCCGCTGCACTGCGAACCGGAGCAATCACTGCCTCTTCCCAGAAGAGGGAACCGTCTTTCCGCATATTGCGGAAGAGGCCAAACCAAGGCTCCCCTGCGGAGATGCTCTTCCACATTGCTTCGTACTCTTTTTCCGTCGTGTACCCGCTCTTGAGAATCCGCGGATTCTTACCCATCACTTCCTCCGCGGCATACCCCGAAGTTGCGGTGAAAGCCGGATTCACATATTCGATGTTCCCATCCAGATCGGTAATCACCACCGTGACCGGGCTTTGTTCGACCGCGGCGGTCAGTTTGCGCAGCTCGAATTCCATTCTTCTGTCGTTGGTGACATTCCTTCCCACATGAAAGGCGCCTATTGGGTTTTTCGTATGGTCGAGCAGGGGCGCAAAGTACGACTCGTAGAATTGTTCCTCCCCATCCCTGACGCAACTCCACTTGTGGACAAACTGCTCTCCATCCAATGCCCTGGTCCAATTCTCTGCTAGAACCCGCACTTTGTCTGATGAATGCCGTGTCCACTCTTCGGCCTTCATCCCCGGCAGCCAATCGATGGCAAATGCCGCGCTGAACAGCTCGCTGTGTTGCCGGTTGCATAGAGTAAACCGCGAATGCGCATCGATGGCGGCAATCGCATCAAGCGAACCTTCCACGATCCCCTGGATTCGGGCGCTGGTGGTGACAAGTTCCTGCTCCAGACGCTGCCGTTCCTTTTCCTCTTCCATACGGTCCAGAGCGTAGGAGATGTCCAATGCCATCTCGTCTAGAAGAGCGATGAGATCCTGGGTAAAGTAACCCACATCTCCGGAATACAATGTCAGGGCGCCGATAGACTTTCCCTTGAGAAACAGAGGGAAAGCCGCAGAAGCATTCAGATCGAATTCCGCCAATCGTTCTTGCCACGGTTTGCCTCGCAACGACTCTTGAAGATTATTCGAAATAACATGCTGTGCAGTGAGCACCGCCTGGCCGGTCGGACCCGTGCTGAATCGCGATGCCGGATCGCAGGAAATCTGCATCCCATCCAGGTAGGCCATGTCCCTGCCCGACTTGGCCTGGGGCACAATAGCGCTTGTATGCGTGTCGATCAGCCCTACCCAGGCCATCTGAAAATGGCCGAACTGAACCGCGATGTCGCAGATGGATTTAAACAGCTCCTCTCGATCGGAGATGCGTACAATCATCTGATTCGTTTGGCTCAGCGCCGCATATACGTCCTTGAGACGAACTATCTGCCGCTCGGCTTCCTTTCTCTCGCTGACGTCCCGGAGAATGCTCTGGACCAAGTGCCGGCCGCCAGTATCAATCAGCCAGCAACTCACTTCGACAGGAAACACCGAACGGTCGGCGCGCCGATGGAGGGTTTCAAAACGGATATTCCCATTGAACACGACAGCATCCAATCGTTCCTTCCAGGCGGCTGAAGTTTCGCTAAGCTCGCCGATCGTCATCTTCTCGAGGAGCGGAAGGGGGTACCCATACGCGTCTGCGGCGCGGTCATTTGCCTCGACGATTCGCCCGTCTTCATCGAACAGAAGAACAATATCGTTTGCGTACTTGCTGAGCTGCGTGAAGCGCTGGCTCATAATCTCGGTCTCGCGGCGGCTCTCACGAACCCGGCGAGTCATATAAAAATAGAGCGCAATGCTGGTGACAAGAACGTAGAGCAGTCCCTTACCCATGCCTAGCAGGAAAGGCAGCACGCCCTCCCCGCCGTGAAGAAACACCATCCCGTCGGTGATCACAATCCAGGTAGAACCCAGCAGGGCGTAGAATCTCACTACCCGGAGGGTAGCGTTCCTGCTGATTGCCAGGGGACCTCTCGATCCACTCTTGTTCATATCCAACCGCCGCCTCTTCGCCGGAATGCGGACAACGCGGCATTCCGTGGTGTGAAGTGCTTGCTGCCATACTATGGGACAAAGTCCACCCTGCCAACTTTCAGCGATTTCTGGCAGTTGTTAGAGGAAAAGAGCAGCGGATTCCGATAAGTATTGAATGGGCTGTGGAAAGTTGGCTCCACCAGAAGAGAGCAGGCGCGGGGCCAAAACTGCATGCAATCGCTCGGTTGCATGTATCCCTCGGCGCAGGGCTACGCCGAATCTCCGCCTTCCTGAGGCCTCTTCCTTACCACCCGGCAAATGGGTAAAGTCTCGCCCAGAAACCTTGCCAGGTTCCGCATTCGCTAGAACACAAGCTCAAGAATCAATCGACCGGTTCAATCCTCTCCCGCGGCGAGCCGGTCTTGAAAGGCCCCCTCGCCGCGGGAGAATCGCTGGATACTAGCGCTGCACCCGGCGCAGAACAATCGGAATGCCAGGAGGGATGTCGTGGGGCAGGTTGAACGACGGGTCCGATCCGTCCGGCGGCGGCCCGATCGCCGGGCGCGGCCCGGTTGGTTCCTTGGGCATGCGGGAGAGCCAATGACCAAAATCGATCTTCCGCAAGAGATCGAGCTGCCCATCCTTCAGCGTCCCCTCGTAGACGCTGTTGCCGGCCTTGAAGGAGATGTTGTTGCCATCCACCTTGCCTTCGCCGATGGGAGTAGGCGTGTCGCTGCCGCCAAACCAGCCACCGCCCAGGCCTTCCACGCTTCCGGTCAGGCTGCTGCCCTCCTGGCTCAGAGAGAACACCGTTGAGCCGTCGCCCACCAGAAATCCCATCAAGCCAGTAACGCCGACACCCGGCACTGGCCTCCAAAGCCCGGTGATGCCGGAACCAACCGGCGCCTTGCGCTCCCAAACAGGAACCTGGGGACGCAACGAGACGGTCTTGGCGTCAATGGTGACGCTTGCCCCGGAGAGCCCTGAAGAGACCGCCTCCACGGTAATGCTGCCGGCGGTCTTGCCTGACTGGACAATCCCCATGCAATATCCACAGAAGGCCTTGCGCGATGTGCCCTTGTCGGGCTCCTGGTTGGTAGGGTCGCCGTTCCCGGTGCCGATCAGCTTGCCCGCGCCGGAAACCTTGAACACGACCTCGTTATCGGTAATCGGAACAACGCGGCCTTGCGCATCCTGAACTTCGACGGCAAAGAAAGCCACGTCTTCGCCATCCGCATTCACTTCCCGGCGGTCCACACTCAGCGCCAGTTTTGCCGCTGCGCCGGTCGTCTCCCGCTTGGCTGTCATGGCCAGCTTTCCGTCCTTGAAGCCCCGAGCTTCAATCACGCCGGGAGCGTACTTGACGTTCCAGGCCAGGTGCGAGTCTCGCTTCATGTCCTTGGTGCCGAGGCTAACCCCGTTGACCAGCAGCTCCACCTTGTCCAGGTTCGAATAGACCCAGACCGCGATCTCCTTGCCTTCCATCCCCGGCCAATTCCAGTGCGGGAAGAGATGCAGCACCGGCTCACTGGTCCACCAGGATTTGTAGTAGAAGAAGGAATCCTTGGGGAATCCGCAGGTATCGATGATGCCGTACTGCGAGCTGATATTGGGCCACTCGTTCGGCGAGGGCTCGCCGCGGTAGTCAAAGCCAGTCCACACAAAACCGCCCGAGAGCCACGGCCGTGCACTGACGAAGCTCCACCATCCCTCCGCCGAAGCGCGTCCCGTGGTGGTGTAGGGATCGTACGATCCCACGTAGCCCTTGGCCGGGTCGGTGATATAGATGCCGCGTGTTCCCACCGCGCTCACCGTCTCGGTGCCCATGACGGGCTTTTCCGGATGCGCCTTGTGATATTCCTCCGCACCGGGGTCCATGTAGTTGTAGCCGACCACATCGCACACCGCCAGGCCGCCCGTGCCAATGGCCCCGGTCGGCGCAATCGAGACCGGACGCGAGCCGTCGTGCTTTTCCGCAACGGCTTTCATAGCGGTCAGAATCAGGGTTCCCTTTTCCCCGTTTGCCTGCCCTTCTTCGTTGCCCATGGACCACATGAAGACGCTGGGCCGGTTGCGGTCGCGCCGCACCAGGTCCGCAAACTGGTTCAGGCCTTCGGGATTCGAAGACATCATGCGCGTCTCGTCGAAGACCAGAATTCCCTGCTCGTCGCAGGCATCCAGCAGCTCCGGCGTGGGCGGGTTGTGCGAGGTGCGATAGGCGTTGCAGCCCATTTCCTTGAGCTTGCGCACGCGGTACTGCTGCACGGAATCGGGCAGCGCGGCGCCCAGGCCGGCATGATCCTGATGGTTGCAAGTGCCCTTCAGCTTGATGGATTTGCCATTCAGGAAGAGTCCCTTTTCCGCGTCGAATTTGATCGAGCGGATACCGAACGTCGTCTCGCAGCGATCGACGGCTTCGCCGCCGGCTCTCACCTCGGTCACCAGCTTGTAGAGGTTTCGCTCCTCCAGCGACCAAAGTTCCGGCCGGCTCACCGCAATCTCCTGCTGGAAGGTCTGCTCTGCGCCTTCGGCAATCGAGATTGGCGCGGTCGTCGCCTTCCCCACTTCCTTGCCTGAGGGATCGAGAATCGTCGATACAACGCGCGCACTCTGCGCGGTCTTGCCATGGTTTTCCAATTCGGTACGAATCGAAAGGGCGGCTTCGCCGGCCCGCACCTCGGCGGAGACGAACGTCCCCCACTGCTTCACATGGACCGGGCTCGTCTTCACCAGCCAGACATGGCGGTAGAGGCCCGCGCCCTCGTAAAACCAGCCGTCGCTCGAGGTAGCGTCCACGCGGACCAGCAGGACGTTGCGCCCGCCCGGATTCGCAAAGTCGGTGACATCGAAGGTGAAGGGATCGTATCCGCCGCTATGCCGTCCTATGTAGAAGTTGTTGAAAACCACCATGGTTTCGCGGTAGGAGCCATCGAATTCGAGCGTGATGCGCTTTCCCGCATCCGCCGCGGGAATCTCGAGAACACGCCGGTACCACCCCACACTGGTAGCCGGGTAGTTCCTTCCCAGCGGGTAATAGCCCTTGCTTTGCAGTGCGGGGTCGTTTTGGAAAGGCAGCTCAATCGCCCAATCGTGGGGCAAATCGACGCCGCGCCAGGCGCCGTCGTCAAAGGCCATGGCGCCAGCGGGAAGAAAGTTTCCCGTCTTCTGGAAGTTGCCGGCCCGTCCGCCTCCAAATCCGAAATCCTTTTCCGGGTCGTTGGCATTTCCCAGATGGAAACGCCATCCGAAATCCAGCAGGAGCCGTTCGCGTCCGGCGCCTTGGATCTGTGTTTTTGGCGCGGTGCTGGTGGAAAGCGGGCCTGATGCCTCGCCGGCCACTTGCATGGCAGCGCTCATCGGAGTCATTCCGTGGGCCGCCACGACTGCCGGTGCCAACAGGCTGGATTTCAACAGATCGCGGCGTGATAATGTTTTCATTTTTGCCTCCTGAATCGAATTCCGTGTGTGAGTTATGGCTACTGACGTTGAATAGGCCCCGGCGGTTTCAAGAGGGACCAAAGACTCGCCAGTATACGCCCCGGCGGGTTCCTCGCGCCTGAAAAGAGATTGGGGGCCGGTTCGTCAGGACCCTTCCCTTTCTGCTCTCTCCCGTCAAAGGGTTCGGAAACCAACGATTCCCATTCGGACCCGGCGCTGTGACCTGCGTCTTGACTATCGCACGATTCCCCGCGCGCTCACTCTGCACATTCAGTTGTGACGCAGCTCACAGCGTACCGTTCTTTGGGATACGTACTGTCGCACACATCCATCGGTGATTCCCCCACGGGCCGGTATCCATTCAGTTCTTCCTGCCGCCAGCGGTTTTCCCCGATGTCTGGACAGTGAGCGAGGTTGGCATGGGTCATTCCATTTGGCAATCAATGCAGCAGAAGGGCTACAGCCGCAGAGACTTCCTGCAGTTTTGCGCTGCGGCCGCAACGGCGGCCGGGTTTGGTCAATCCGGCGTCGCCCAGGTTGTCACCGCCTTTGAGAAGAAAGAAAAGCCGGCTGTGGTGTGGATGCATTTTCAGGAATGCACCTGCTGCAGCGAGTCGTTCATTCGCGCCTCGCACCCCATCGTGGTGGATGCGTTGCTCGATGTCCTGGACCTGAACTACACAGAGACGCTGATGGCGGCCTCCGGTTTCCAGGCAGAAAAATGTCTGAGCGACA
>Ga0181520_10001994_pt1 | contig 39765 bp, 33 predicted proteins | sample PEATcosm2014_Bin_29_FD_132451 | JGI IMG/M metagenome (GOLD analysis project Ga0181520, IMG submission 132451) | Peatland microbial communities from MTU Mesocosm Facility, Houghton, MI, USA - PEATcosm2014_Bin02_30_metaG | ecosystem: Environmental > Terrestrial > Soil > Wetlands > Peat | place... | reverse complement strand
GTTGCCAACTGGGATGGAAATCACACCCTACAATAATCATGAAGGCTTCTCCTGACCCAGCTTCTTGGTCCTCAACCAAAGAATACCGAGTCCGCTGAAGCCTTCGTTCTTATCCCATCATTTGTCCGCGCCTGCTTCAGTTCCCGCGCTGTCGACGTGACCCCTCGTAGGTCAGGTAAATGCCCAGAAACAGCACAATGCCGGTGTACAAAGAGAAGAACTGTTCGTAATGGAGCTTTGCGAGAAAAAACCCGGATGCGGCCTCCGGGGACAGGAATAGCAAAAGCACGCCCTTGGTCAACATCAGCCACCCGGTGACGGTGACAACGACCGGAAGCATTCCGCCTGACCAGACATTGTGGCTGAGAACCATCGCCAACCCCGCGGCCATCGCCATCAAACTGACGACGAACAGCAGCGGCGGATTGTGCATGAGCGCGTTCACCGACTCTATGGTCGCCTGCTTGTGCGTAAGCATAGCGAGCGAAATGAAAATCAGATAAAGTCCGATTAACCTGCCAAGAAACGTGGTGCGTGGCGACATTATGTCCTCCGAATAGTGATCCAGTGAGCCAACTGCAACTACGCTCCCCCTGAGTTGCTCAGGCTCCATCTGTTTCCGGAGTCGTTGCCGAGCAATGTCAACCAACCAAGAAGAACTCTTTCGTGATCGCGATGTACTGGCTGGCCGGAAGCTGTTTTACGATCTCACCGTGAACCTTGCCCCCGTCCTGCGCCAGAGCCGGGTTTCCGGCCGTTGCCGGGATGTAGGCAGCCAGTCTTCGGGCGCTGTCGGCAATCAGGCTGCGCGCCATGTTGCCGCTCAGCAGGTTGCGAAGGCTGGTCTCTGCATCCGGGCTCTGTACGGTCATGAGCCAGCTATCGCCATAAGGATCTGCGGTTAGGGTCTCGGGATGGCGAATCACTTCGTCGTTCAGCTCACTCACCGTTCCTTCGATCGGGGAAAGCATCTCCACCAACTCCCCATTGACCCTGAATTTCCAGACCTTCTCGCCCTGGTAAATCCACTGGCCGCGCTCCGGCAAGCTTACTTCCTCAGCTTGGCCAATCAGTTTGGCGGCAAAGTCATCGATTCCGGCGCGAACCATGTCGGGACTCTCTCCCAGAGCCCAAGCGTGACCTTGGTGAAAATGAAGGTGTTCAGGAATCTCGAAGCCCGCAACGATGGGCTGAGCTTTACGAACTGGGGCTTCGGGGCGAGGCGTGACCTGGAGAACATATTCCGGGGCTTTTCGATTAATAAACCGTTCGATCACAAGCAATGTAATAAAAAGTGCAAGAACCAGAATGATTGTCATTTAGCAACCTCCACCGCTTGCTTCGAATTGTGGAATTCTGTTGTGCGTAAGCACCTGCGCTCAAATATTAGCTCTCCTGCGTACTTGTAATTTCAGCTCCAAGCATTCCACACCGGCTCTGGATGGCAGTGCCGGAATAGCGGCATCGTACCCCTTATCGCATGAGGAGGCAATCGGGAAAAGCCGGTGGCGACTCCCGGGCCGATAATCAGCACTAAGCCGGCATCCATTTTCCCGGTTAAAGGCCGTGGAAAATCATGCCGATATTTTCCATGAGGCTGACGGCAGGTTACTAGCCTGAGAATCCGCTGGTGCACTTTGGCGATTACTTTCGTAAATTGACCGCGCGGCCAGCTCTCGATATCTTCGTCTCCTGATGACAAAGCTATGAAAATACTCGTTGCCGATGACTCGCCGCTCTACCGGAACATGCTGCAGGGTTTGCTTGAGGCCTGGGGCTACGAAGTCATGCTTGCGGTCAATGGCCATGAGGCACAAAGCATTCTCGACAGCGATGACGCACCTCGCCTGGCGATTTTGGATGTTTCCATGCCGCTGATGAGCGGACTTGAACTCTGCGCCCGAATTCGTGGACGCAAGCAAGGCTATGTGTATACGATTTTGTTAAGTGGAGATGATGACGAAGGCAATGTCCTCCAGGGATTTGAGTTTGGAGCGGACGACTATCTTGGCAAGCCGTTCAAGCAATATGAACTTAGAACCCGGCTCAAGATCGGCGAACTGGCGGTTCGAAGTCACGAAGAAGTAGCTGAGACGCACGATGCCCTGAAATTCGAAGCTTCGCATGACCCCTTGCTGCGGATTTGGAACCGCCGGGCCATCATCGAGTTATTAGACAGAGAACTGAGCCGGGCAAGGCGTTCTCAAACATCCCTCAGTGCGCTGATCACCGACCTGGATAACTTCAAGCAAATCAATGATGTTCATGGCTATTTGGCCGGTGATGAGGTGCTCCGCGGCGCAGCGGAAAGGATTTCCTCTATCGTGCGCCACTGCGATCACGTCGGCAGATACGAGGGCGGGCAGTTCCTTGTGGTGCTGCCTAACTGTACCGCCGAAGCAGCGCGGGAGGTGGCCGAACGGCTTCGACAAAGCATCGCTGAAGGACCTATCGTCAACGCGATCGAAATTACCGTGAGCATTGGGGTATCCCAATGGCGCTCCGGTCAAGTCGTCCGCGATGTCCTCCACCAGGTTGATGTTGCGCTGGGTCACGCCAAGCAGAACGGGCGTAATCGGGTAGAGGTGGAGAATCCCGGCACTTTGGCCGCGTCCAAGGTGTAGAGGGTCTTGTTTTGCCGATATCGGCAAAACAAGACCCCGGCGATCAACCGGGGTGGTACGAGAACGCAGTCTTCGGGACAATCTTAGGCAAATCGCTGGTGTTTGCCGTTCCGAATCTATTTCTTAAAGTACTCAGCGTTTTTCGCAGCAAAATCCTTCTTGTCATCCGGAAGTTCGTCCGCTGGAAATATCGCATCCGCCGTACAAGCCGTGACGCAAGCTCCGCAATCCAGGCACTCGTCGGGGTTAATGTACAACTGAGTTGCCCCGGCGAAGGCGGCTTCGTCTTTGGTGGGGTGAATACAGTCGTTAGGACAAGCATCCACACACAGCGTGAGCTTAGTGCAGCTATCAACGATTACATGAGCCATTGTGGTGTCTCCTTGGGCTTATCATCGCAGAGGGCATTGCGCGCATCTAGGACTAAAATCACAATCGGCACTACTGCCGCTCACAAGCCAAATTTCCAGCCTGAAGCTATCGGATTGTTGTGCTATGCGAGCAAATCGGTGTGAGATGTGCGGGTGTAAGTGGGGGGGCGGAGCTACTCGGGGCAACTATGGATTGCAAATCCATGAAGAATTTGGCATGGTTGTAAGACGCCGAATCGGGAGATGCCAACTTGCCAAGGAAGTCGCATGACGCGCTTGACCGGACGATATTCGACGCGATACCGATCCCTGCGTTCGTGGTTGATGACGACGTGCAGATATTGGAACTGAACGTTGCGGCGTCCCAATTCTGTGGTCAAACCCGTGAGGGAGTGTATAAACGCCGGGGCGGCGAAGTCCTGCATTGCTTGCATTCCACCGATGTGGTTGAGGGATGCGGCAGGGGACCAGTCTGCGGTGAGTGTGTCATTCGCAATGCGGTGGCACAGTGCCTGGAAGGACAAGTCGTTAGCCGTAAGATCATGAATCTCCAGCTTTCTCCCGAACTGGCCCAGAAGAATTTGCAAATCCTGATCACCGCAAGCCCAATGGAAAACAGTGGTGAGAAGCTGGCCTTGGTGATGGTCGAAGACATCACTGACATTTCCAAGCTGAAGAACCTCCTCCCAACCTGCATGATGTGCAAAAAAATCCGGGACGACAAACAGTTCTGGACAACCTTGGAAGAATATTTCCACGAGCACGCCGGGGTGGAGTTCTCGCACGGGATCTGTCCTGCTTGCGCCGAGAAGCATTATCCGGAGTACTACCAGAAGCGCGACTGACCTCGCCGCGCTCCTGGCCGCTACTCGCTGCTACCCTGCACTGCTACTCAATGACCAGTAGCAGGTCTTTGGACTCCACATGCTGGCCGGCCTTCACAAGCACCTGCTTCACCGTTCCCCCTACCGGCGAATAGACGGTGCTTTGCATCTTCATGGCCTCCATCACCAATAGGCGGTCTCCCTTTTGAATTTTCTGGTTGAGTTCGATCGCCACGGTGGAAACCACACCGGGGATGGGCGCACCAATCTGTCCCGGATGTGCGGGATCGGCCTTGGGGCGCAGCGGCGCTTTGGCGTCCAGTTTGCGGTCGCGAACGGTGACCTCGCGAGGCTGTCCGTTCAGTTCAAAGAAGACGGTGCGAGTGCCGTCGGGATGCGGTTCTCCCACGGTTAAGAATTTGATGATCAGCGCCTTGCCGGGTTCGAGTTCGACATTTACTTCTGAAGCAGGCTCCATTCCGTAGAAGAACTGCGGAGTTGGAAGCACGTCCACTCCGCCCCAATGACTCCGGGCAAACTTCACGAATACCTCGGGGTACATCAGGTAGCTGAGCACCTCGTCACGGGAAGGATGGCGGCCTATTTTCTTCTCCACGGCGAGTGCGGTTTCGGCCAGATCAACCTTGGGAAGATGCGCGCCTGGGCGTCCGCGCCGCGGCTTTTCACCCCGCACAATAATCTTCTGGAGCTTCTTTGGCCAGCCGCCCTCAGGCTCGCCGAGCGATCCCATGAACATCTCGATGACCGAAGTTGGAAGCGTGAGGCTGTGATCGGGAGTGAGACGGCCAAACTGTTCCATGGTCATGCCGTGGTTCACCAGGAAAATTGCCATGTCGCCCACGACTTTGCTGGATGGGGTGACTTTAACGATGTCTCCAAAGGCCATGTTGACGTCTGCATAGGTGCGCGCAATTTCATGCCAGCGCGGACCAAGTCCCATGGACTCGGCCTGCTCCTTGAGGTTGGTATATTGGCCACCGGGCATCTCATGGATGTAAACCTCGGCGGTGCCGGACTTCGGACTGGTGTCGAATGGCAAGTAGTACTCGCGCACCACCTCCCAGTAGTCGGCACACTGGTTGAGCGCGTCGAGATCGACTCCGGAATCGCGCTCGGTGTGGGCCAGGGCGGCGACCACGGAGTTCAAGTTAGGCTGGCTGGTCTGTCCGCTCATGGCCGCCACGGCACCGTCGGCAATGTTTACGCCAGCTTCGGCGGCCTTCAGAATAGAGGCGGCGTTGAGACCACTGGTGTCGTGAGTGTGAAAGTGGATCGGGATGCCAATCTCCTGCCGAAGGATTTTCACCAGTTTCTCGGCAGCGTAGGGACGGCATAGTCCTGCCATGTCTTTAATCGCCAGGATATGGGCGCCCATGCGCTCCAGTTCCTTGGCCATGCGAACGTAGTAGTTGAGAGAATATTTGTCGCGAGCGGGGTCGAGAATGTCTCCGGTATAGCAGATAGCGGCTTCACAGACGGAGTTGGTCTTGTGTACGGCTTCCATCGAAGCCTTCATGTTCGGCAGCCAGTTCAGCGAGTCGAAGATGCGGAAGATATCGATGCCTTGCGCAGCCGCCTCCTGGATGAACTCCGCCACGACGTTATCGGGGTAGGCCGTGTAGCCGACGGCGTTGGAAGCCCGCAACAACATCTGAAAGCAGATGTTGGGAATGGCCTCGCGAAGCTGCCGCAGGCGGGCGAACGGAGACTCATACAGAAATCGCATGGCTACGTCGAAGGTCGCGCCGCCCCACATCTCCAGGCTGAACAAATTGTGCAACCGATGGGAGACGAAGTTGGCGATGGCCATCATGTCGTAGGTGCGGACCCGGGTAGCCAGCAGCGACTGGTGGGCATCGCGAAACGTAGTGTCAGTGAGCAGCAGCCGTTTTTCCGAACGCGCCCATTCGGCCAGACCTTGCGGGCCGAGGCGTTGCAGAAGTTGGCGCGTCCCTTCCGGCGGAGGCGCGGAGATGTGCGGCGGCAGCGGCGCGGGGCCCAGCCGCTTTGGAGCAGGCTTGCCCGCCACGGCCGGATTCCCATTCACGCTCACATCGGCAAGATAGGCAAGCAGGCGGCTCGCACGGTCGCGTTTGTGGGCAAAGCGGAACAGCGCCGGGGTTTCCTCAATCCAGCGGGTGGTGACCTTGCCGGATTGGAACTCCGCGCTGTCCACCACATTCTCAAGGAAAGGGATATTGGTTTTAACCCCCCGCACGCGGAACTCGCGCAGGCTGCGATCCATACGTTGGCAAGCCTGGGGGAAGTCGCTGCCCCAGGCCGTGACCTTCACCAGCAGAGAGTCATAGTACGGGGTAATGACCGCGCCACCGTAGGCCGAGCCACCATCCAGGCGTATGCCGAAGCCAGCGGGCGAACGGTAGGTGGAGAGCTTGCCATAATCCGGGACGAAATTGTTTTCCGGGTCCTCGGTTGTAATGCGGCACTGCATGGCGTAACCGTACAGCGGAATCTTATCCTGCGCGGGCAGCTTCATCTGCTCGTCGTGCAGTGAAAGGCCCTGTGCAATCTGTATCTGGGCACGCACCAGGTCGATGCCGGTCACCATCTCGGTGACCGTATGCTCCACCTGAATGCGCGGGTTGACTTCGATAAAGAACCACTCGCCGGAGTCGGCATCGACGAGGAACTCCACGGTGCCGGCATTGTAGTAGCCGGCGGTGCGGGCGAGTTTGACGGCAGCCTCGGCCAGTGCGGCGCGAATCGCCGGATCGAGCGAAACCGCGGGCGCAACCTCAACCACCTTCTGGTGGCGCCGCTGCACCGAGCAATCACGCTCGTACAGGTGGAGGATGTGACCGTGACAATCGCCTAAGATCTGAACCTCGATATGACGGGCGCGGCGCACAAACCGCTCCATAAACACCGCGTCGTTGCCGAAGGCGGCAGCCGCTTCGCGGCGGGCTTCTTCCAACTTTCCAGCGAACTCTGAAGGCTTATCGACCACCCGCATACCACGGCCGCCGCCTCCGAAGGCAGCTTTTATAATCAGCGGAAAACCAATTTCAGCAGCAGTCTTCTCCGCCTGCTTCGGGTCCGTCAACGGCTCCTCGGTGCCAGGAACCACTGGAATACCAGCCTTTTGCGCAAGACGCCGCGCGGCGGTTTTGTCGCCGAGCAAATCGAGCACGTCCGCGCTGGGGCCGATAAACTTGATTCCCGCACGTTCACAGGCCCGCGGCAGCGCGGGATTTTCCGAGAGGAAGCCATAGCCGGGATGGATCGCATCCACCCCTTTTTCCTGCGCGAGCGAGACAATGCCTTCGACGTCAAGGTAGGCCGCCACGGGCCCCATGCCGGCACCGATCAAGTAAGCTTCGTCCGCCTTGAAGCGATGCAGGGCGAGGCGGTCCTCCTGCGAAAAGATGGCTACCGTGCGCAGGCCGAGTTCGTTGGCGGCGCGAAGAATGCGAATGGCAATTTCGCTGCGATTCAGAGCTAAAAGTTTTTTCATTTTGTCACTACCGACCGAATGGTTGAGAAAAGAAGATACCAGAATGTGGCAACGGAGAGGAAATCGGAGCCGCGAAGTTGCCCGGCGGCAACTCCGCGGCGCTATTCATTTTAGCGCGTATTCAGCTGGTCGAGTGCGTGCTTCAGTTTTTCCAGTTTCTGACCGGCTTCGCCGAGCTTACCTTCCGAGGTCAGGCGCTGATAGTCGGCAAGATCTCTGCCTGCTTCCAGGATGAGCCGGTTGCGATCCTCTGCCGGCTGAGCTGCGGTGGACGGCGCCGACGACGGGTGTGGCGCGGCTTCGGTAGGAGCAGAGGCGGGAGCAGCCGCAGCGCTCAGCGACGAAGCTGACCCGCCGAAAAGTCCAGCCATTGCCGACTCGAAGGTCGGTCCGTAGGCCAACCGATCCTGCAAGGCGAGTACGACCAGGCGCAACTCCGGCATCGGGCTGCGCTCGGCCTGCAGGTAAATCGGCTCAGCATACAACAACGCACGTCCGGTCGGAATGACCAGCAGGGTTCCACGACGCACGTGCGAGCCTTGCTGATTCCACAGCGTCAACTGCCCGGAAAGCTGTGCATTCTGATCGATGCGCGCCTCGATCTGCAACGGCCCGTCCACCAGCTTGGTTTTGGGGAAATCGTAGACCACTGATTTGCCGTAGTGGGCGCCGTCACTTCGCCCGGCGATCCAGCCAATCAGGTTGTTGCGATTGGCCGGCGTGAACGGCAGGATCTCTGCGAACTCCGCCCCGGATTCGTCCGGCAATTTCATCAGCACGAAATTCGGCTGCATCGTCTGGGTAGTTTGCTCGCCGCTCTCGCTCAATCCGACTTCGGTGGCTACTGTCCAGAGATCGTCACGGTTGTAGAATGCTCCGGTATCGGTCATGTGATAGAGGCCGTACACCTCCGCCTGCAGTTTGAGCAACAACTCCGGATAGCGCACGTGTTTGCGCAGGCCCGGCGGCATGGCGGAGGCGTCCTTGAAGAGGCTCGGAAAGATGCGCCGGTAGGCCGCAATGATCGGGTCCTGTTGGTCGAAGACATAAAACGTAGTGGTGCCATCGTAGGCGTCTACCACCGCCTTCACGCTGTTCCGCATGTAGTTCACAGAATTGCTACCGAGGTGGTAATGGCTCGAGTAGGGGTAAGTGTCTGCAACCGTGAAGGCATCCATGATCCACGACAATCGGCCATCTTCGCCGAGCACGATGTAGGGGTCGGTATCGAAGGTGAGCAGCGGCGCCAGGGTGGTTACGCGTTCGCGCACGTTGCGCCGCATCAGCAACCGGCTATTCTGGTTCACGTCATCGCTGAACGGCAGCTTGCCGAGATCGCCACGGTCGATCGCAATGATGATGCGGCGCAGAAAACCACCGATGCGGATGCCGCCATTGCCCTCGTACGAAGTCAGGCTGTTGGTGGGGCCTTGCGGGTAGTCGAACTCCTGTTGACGCGTCTTAACGTAGACATCGGTGTTGGTCAGCTCGCCGAAATAAATCTGCGGACGCGTCACATTGAGGCCGCGCACCGTGCTCTGGACCGGCATGTTGCTGAGAAACAGCGTGGGCAGTCCCTCCGAGGTAAACCCGTTGACCGGATTCATGGTGATGCCGTAGCCGTGGGTGTAGATGAGCTTCTCGTTGATCCAGTTGCGGCTGCTCTCCGGAAGTTTGTCGACGTTCAGTTCGCGGGCGGCGAGCATCACCTCGCGAGTGACACCGTCGATTTCATAGCGATCGATGTCGATATCAGGAAAGTCATAGTAGGTACGGATTTCCTGAATCTGGCGCAGCGTGTCCTGCAGGGCGCGCCAGTCCCATAGGCGAATGTTCTGCAGGGTCACCTGATTGTTCGCGGCGTCGGCTGACTCGACGGTGGTCTCAGCCGGAAACTCACGCTGCGTAAACTGGTCCAGTCCGTAGGCCTGCCGCGTCAATTCGATATTGTGGGCAATATAGGGCTGCTCGCGAACCAGTTCGTTGGGCTTGACGATAAAGCTGCCGACGTACCAGCCAACAACCTGAACCGCAAGAAAGCAAACCACGGCGGGAAGAGTCGCTTCGATAAGCCTTCGCCCACGTGGCAGCACGGACATCGCGTTGGCGGCTGCGATCAACGCGCCGAGAACGAGCGCCACACAGACGACCAGTGTTCCAGCCAGGGTAACGTGCGCGTCCACGTAGGTCACACCGCTGAAGACGGTGTGGTCCTCGAGCAACTGCGCGAACCGGCTGATGTACAGGCGCAGCGCGAAGATTAGCAACAGAAATGCAAAGGCAATGGAAAAGCCACGCCAAGGCAATGGAATATAGTTGTCGCGATGTCCGTCGAGCGCCCGAGTTCCGCCCGTCATCAGGATAAAGAAAACGGCGAGCAAACAGACAATCACAGCCATCGACAGCAACCATCCGCTGATGAGCTGCCATGCTGGAAGGGTAAACAGATAAAAATTCAGGGGTCGGCCGAGGATCGGATCGACCACCCCACCCGCAGCGCGCGGCGCATACCAGTAAAGCGCCAGCGTCGGCCACTCCGCCACCATGCCGACGCCAGTCAAGGCGGCGATAATCAGCGCGGCACCGGGGCCGGCGAAGCGCAGAACTGCATCGACCGGCAGGATTACCGGTTGCCCGCCAAGCAGAATTGTGTGGCTGGCTGGCAAGCCAGCGAAGGACGCCCGCTTCAGTGCGAGAAACGATCCGAATAGAATGACAAATGTGGCGGTGGCAAACCCCGCGAAAACCGCTCCGCGAAGGCCCAGCGTCTTCCAGAACACGTCCCCATAGCCAAGCGACCCGAACCACAGGGCGTCGACATAGTAGGACAACGCCGTCCGGGCCGCGATAAAGACGGCAAACAGGAGGACGAGAAGCAAAACGAGGCGTCGGTGACGCTGCTGCGGCGGAGGCGTATGCGGCCAGTCGATTGTCTTCGGCATTACTCTACCCCGGTCTATCTGGCATTCCGTTGCCGAAATCCTAAGCGACGGTATTGTACAGTTCCTGGAGAAGAGTAACCACCTTGCGGCAAATCCTGCGGCAAATCCGACCCTGGCGAGCGGCTGGTCGCGCCGCCAGGGTCGCGGTTGGCGGGCTCGGAAAAATTGTGGCATCTTTTTTCATTTCGGCTCATCCAACCACTCCCAGTACCGGAAAGGGATTCTGGCCTTGGGAACGAAATGCGATTTATGCAAGCGGAATGAGCGTCTTGGAGCGGAGCCACTGTGCACGATCTGCTGCGAGGCGGTTACACGGGTGGCGTGGGCACAGCTTCGGATCGATGCGGAGAAAGCCTTCGAACTGCTGAAGGCAGCAGCGCGGCCGAAGCGAATTGATGTGAACGATCTTCGAAAAGCGTATCCGGGATTGAAACCAACTCCGTCAGCCTAAAATTTGCCGTGCCGCTCGCTCTCCGGTAGCGATGGCGCCGTGCACGGTTCCATGGTGTCCGGCGTCGTTGGTCGCCTCGCCAGCAAAGAACAGGGTTTCCGCCACAGACTCTGCAAGCGCGGACTGCGCGCCGTCGCCTCCGACACCCACGTAGCTGTAAGAGCCGCGCGCGTAGGGGTCCGAATGCCAATCGTGCACATGCCAACTCTCTAGCATCGCCTCCAGTCTGAACCGCGGTACTGCAAAAATGGAGGTGAGCGATTCCAGTGCCTTGTCCCGGATAAACAAGCCAGGTCTGCCGCTCAGGCGTTCCCCGCGACGGGAGGCAGCCCAGCCGGTCAGCATCGGAGCCGAAGTTACCCGCGTCCACCAGGTCGGGAACCACTCCTGGTGGGAAAAAACAAAACCCAAATCGCGCAGCGCACCCGGCTCGCAGCCACCGACGGCTTCCCGCTCCCACCACCGCTCGCTGAAGATCAACGAAACCCGGATCGTCTGTCCCATGTAAAGCAGAAGCAACGCCGACTCCTTCTCCAGCAATAACGGATCGAAGCGGACCGCGCCGGGAGCTTCCGGCGGAGCCTGCAACACCCCAAGCGGGAGCGTAACGATGGCCCGTGGAGCAGTGAACTCGACCTTCCCGCCTCCCGAACGAGCTTCGACCTGAACCTGGTGCTCCGCCCAGTGCACAACCTGTACGGCAGTGTTGCAGCAGATCTTGACGAATTCCGGAGGCAGCGCATCCTGCAGCACTTGCAGCAGCGACCCATAACCGCGTAGCAAGCGGAACGAGCGGCAGCCCTCTACCTCCTTTTCGGCCTTCCGGCCGCGTACCAGGGAATGCACACTGATGCGCTCGGCAAGCGCCCCATGAAATCCCTCAATGTATTCCAGTCCCCACAACTTGGCCGCGGCATCCTCGCTTTTGTCGGTGAGGTTGAGGAAGTTGGCGAACGAATGGTCCGGCCCGCAGTCGGTCATCTTTTCCAGAATGCTTTTCGTGGGCGCGAAAAAATCTTGGCTCCGCTGTAATCGGCCGTCCGTATAGATCCATTGCGAACCGGTAAACTCGCTCGCATCGAGATGCGCGGAGCGTACCAGGTCGCAGATTTCGTGGGGCCGTCCGTGGATGAACTCGGCGCCGAGTTCCACGGGTACGCCGTTTGGCGCTGGAATCGTCCAGACCCGCCCGCCAATGCGATCACGTGCTTCCAGGATAAGAACGTGGAGCCCGGCTTCGGCGAGCCATCGCGCTGCGGCGAGGCCCGCCACCCCAGCGCCGACCACGATAACGTCCGCCGATCCAGTTGCCATGGTGATTGGATACCCGGAAAGCTCCAAACGCAGCAGCCATTTTCAGTGCTGCCGCCTGATGAGTCGGCCCCGGTCCAGAGCTATTGCTGTCCTGCTACCTGCATCGGAACACGGTTGGCTACGCCGGGGATGGTTACCGGCAGATGACCACGGGCAGGCATTTCGCCGAAGAGGAATTTCACCGCGCTCAGTTCGGAGTCCGGGGCGTTGGAGAATGTGCAGAGGTAGTTCTGGATGGCGGGATACTGGACGATCACATAGGGATTACCCAGTGCCACCACCACGGTTTTCTCGGCAGCGGCTTTGATCACGCTGGCGAGTACCGTCGCAGGGCCGTGTTCGAGCGCGGGCGAGCCCGTGTCTCCGCCTGCGGTGCGCCCCCCCGAAGGGATGACGTAGACAGCTGCTAGCACGCGCTCGGCGTTTACGGCAGCCTCCAGCACATGAGGGGCGAGCACCGGAGCCAGGACGTCATCCACGTAGATCACGCGTGCATCCGGTACGCGAGCGCGGACCTCGCGAACCAGAGCGCGCCCGTTATCGCCACGGATATCGTCGGTGAATACCAGCACCAGCAGATGATTGCCGGGCTCGACGGTCGAGTGATAGGCGAATGGTGAAGCGACGGGTGCGCCTTCCGGCAGCGGCAGCAACTTCTGATTCTCATGCACGTTCCCCCGGAAGTTCTCGCGAACGCTCTCGCGCACGCTTTTGCGCACCAGGGTGACCGAATCGTCGGCGATCTGCTGCGCCAGGGCCGTGTTCTCCGGACGGCTTACGATGTCGCTCACCGCATTGAGATCGACGAAGCGGTTCTTCTCCAGGCCGAGGGCAGCCTTGGCGCGCAGCATCTTGCCGACGGATTCGTCGATGCGGGCTTCGGGAATTTCCCCGCTCCGCACCGCCGCCAGCACCCCGTTGTATGCGCCGTCAAGGTCTCCAGGGATAAGGATGCAGTCGGCTCCGGCTTTCAATGCTTCGACAGCCGCACGGCCCGCACTCTGCGGCGTATTGCCGCCGAAGATGCGGGTAAGTCCGTTCATGTCCATGGCGTCGGTGATCACAATCCCATGGAAGCCAAGTTCGTCCTTCAGCAGCCCGGTGCTGATGTTGTGCGAGACGGTGGCAACGCGGTTCGGATCGGGCTCAAGCGACGGCACTAGTAAATGTCCCACCATCACCGAATCGACCCCGGCGGCGATCGCAGCGCGGAAGGGCGCTAACTCAACCTGTTCGATCCGCTGGCGGCTGCCGGAGACCCGGGCGACGGCCAGATGCGAATCCGTATCGGTGTCTCCGTGACCGGGAAAATGTTTGGCCGTGGCCATGCCGTGCCCGTCATGTACTCCCTGTATGAATGCCTTGACTAGCGCACTGACTTCCGCCGGATCTTCTCCAAAGGCGCTGGTGTTGATAATCGGATTGTTGGGATTGGAGTTCACATCGGCGTCAGGATAGAAGTTCCAGTGAACGCCGACAGCACGGGCTTCCATGGCAGTGATGCGTCCGAACTGGTAGGCATATTCGGGGTTGCCGGTGGCGCCAATCGCCATGGCGTGCGGAAAGACCGTGCCGCCATGAAACCGCATCGGCAAGCCACGCTCAAAATCGGCGGCAAACAACAGCGGCAGATCGCTATCGGCCTGCAAGTGATTGGTCAGCGCCGCCGCGTCCAGCGGACTTCCCTTCAGCAACAAGCCGCCATCCATCGGAGAGGTAATGCCGAAGGCACCGAGGTGGTACTTCTTCATCTCATCGCGCAACCTGATGTAGTCAGGCCCGCTGAAGTTCATGAAGTCAACCTTGGCCCATACCATGAACAACTGGCCAACCTTTTCCTCCAAAGACATCTTACGGAGAGTGCTGTCGGCCCACGGCGCGCCTGCCTCATCGTTGGCGGCGGCTGCCGGCACGACATCGTCCGCCATGGTCGCGCCCACCATTGCGAGAAGAATCAGAAAAGTCAGCAATGAATTCCGCAGGATGGAAACCATAGCACCTAGAATAGCTGATGCAGGGAGGGTACGAGTGAGACGTCCGGCAATTCTCCGATATGGATTCATTCTGCTGATCGTCGCCGTTATCGCCAGCGGATTGCCGGCGCAGAACCTATCGCCTCACGGCGGCGCTGCGACTGCCCTTCCCGGCGCGGGCTTGGCCGCCGTGGACCAGATTATGAACTCGGCGGTGGCCCACGGAACGATTCCGGGCGGCGTGGTGCTGGTGGGACATGACGGCCAGGTGGTGTACCGTAAGGCTTTCGGGATGCGCTCCCTGGAACCGCACCGGGAAGCCATGACCGTGGATACGATCTTCGATATCGCTTCCATGACCAAGTGCGTGGCCACGGCGACCTCCGTGATGAAACTGGTACAGGAAGGCAAGCTGCGGCTCAACGATCCGGTGGCGGCATACCTCCCTGAATTTGCGAAGAATGGAAAAGAGAACATCACCATCCGCCAGTTGCTTACGCACTTTTCCGGATTAAAAGAAGATCTCGACTTGAAGATAGCGTGGAAGGGGCGCAGTGCCGCCTACCAGTTGGCGATGGACACCCAGCCAATATTCCCTCCCGGCTCGCGCTTTCTCTACAGCGATATCAACTTTGAAACCCTCGGCTTTGTGGTGGAAAAAGTGAGCGGATTGAGCCTGAATGAATACGCGGAGAACACTGTGTTCCAGCCGCTGGCGATGAACGACACGCGCTTTCTGCCGCCGCCGCAATGGCGTCCGCGTATTGCCCCTACGGAATACGATGAGAGCCACCAGATGCTGCGCGGGACGGTGCACGATCCTACGGCGCGGCGGATGGGCGGGGTGGCCGGACACGCGGGGCTGTTCTCGACCGCCGACGATCTCGCCAAGTATGCGCAGGATATGCTGAGCGGATTCCAGATTCTTTCGGCGCTGACCGTGGAGAAGATGTCGACCCCGCAACAACCGCCCACCGCAACCGCTCTGCGCGGCTTGGGATGGGATATCGATTCGCCGTTTTCGAGCAATCGCGGGGAGTTCTTTCCTGTGGGTTCGTTTGGCCACACCGGCTTCACCGGAACATCGATATGGATCGATCCGGTGACCAACAGCTATGTGATCGTGCTGACCAACGCAGTGCACCCATACGGAAAAAACGCTGGTGTGGTTTCGCTGCGCTCACGGATTGCCTCGGCTGTGGCGCAAGGGCTGGGGCTCACGGTGGCGGAGGATCAGGCGTTGCGCCTGGCGCGCATCACCGGCTACAACGAAGCCATGTCCGCCGCGCGGCTGGTGACGGCCCGCGACGGCTCGGTCCGCACTGGAATCGACGTGCTGGAGAGCCACGACTTCGCCGAACTCCGCGAGCCCGGAGCAGCAAGGACCAGGCTTGCGGTGATTACCAATCAGACCGGCTTGGACGTGCGCGGCAATCGCACCATCGATGTGCTGGCCAAGGCTCGCGGCATTGAGGTCGCAGCCATCTTCAGCCCGGAGCACGGCGTCAACGGCAGCCTGGACACCACGACAATTTCGGATTCGAGAGACGTTGCGACTGGAGTTGCCGTCTACAGCGTTTACGGAGACAGCAGTGCGAAGCGCCATCCGTCGCTGGAGATTCTGAACTCGGTGGATGCGATCGTGTACGACATTCAGGACATCGGCACGCGCTTTTACACCTACGAGACGACCCTCGGATACTTTCTGGAAGCAGCCGCCAAGACCGGCAAGAAGATCTTTGTTCTCGACCGGCCCAATCCGATCAACGGCGCTTACGTGCAAGGACCGATCAGCGACCAGGGACGCGAGAGCTTTACCAACTACGGGCAGATTCCAATTCGTCACGGCATGACCATCGGCGAGCTGGCGCGTTTCTACAACGCCGAGCGTGGCATCCATGCCCGGTTGGCTGTAGTCGCGATGGAGGGCTGGCAGCGCGGCGATTGGCTGGATTCAACCGGAATTCTCTGGGTCAATCCTTCGCCCAATATGCGCAGCCTCATCGAAGCTGCGCTCTATCCCGGCGTCGGCATCCTGGAAGCAACCAATGTTTCCGTGGGCCGCGGCACGGATACGCCATTTGAAGTGCTGGGTGCACCGTGGATTCAGCCAGTGGAACTGGCGGGCTTTCTCAATGGGCGGGCGATCAGTGGGGTACGCTTTGTGCCGGTCGCATTCACCCCGACCGCCGACGTCTACGCGCAGAAAAAATGCGGCGGCGTGAACATCATCGTGACGGACCGGAATGCGCTCGATGCGCCGGAGCTTGGGATTGAGATCGCGTCCGCGCTGCACACCTTGTATCCGCAGCAGTTCGATATGACAAAACTCGACAGTCTGATGCTCAATGACCGGACGATGCAGGCGATCAGCGCCGGGCAGGACCCGCGGCGAGTTTGGGCGAACTGGATCGATGAGATCGAAGCTTTCAAGACGATCCGAGCCAAGTACCTGCTGTACTGAACGCGCAACTGAATTTGCAAGGCAGAAAAACAGGAGAGCAAAATCCGTGGGACTGAACGCGCTGGACGTAATCGTGATCGTAGTGTATCTGGCCTGCGTCACGGCGTTCGGAATGCGCTTCCGGAAAAACCAGAGCACGCTCAAGGGTTACTTTCTGGCCGGAAAGACGATTCCCTGGTGGGCGATTTCCCTGTCCATTGTGGCGGCGGAGACCAGTACTCTGACCATCATCAGCGTGCCGGGCATGGCCTACGAACGCGACTTCCGCTTTCTGCAGCTTGTCCTCGGCTATCTGATCGGGCGCGTCATTATCAGCGTGCTCCTCATCCCTCATTACTTTCGTGGCGACCTGGTCACGGCCTATCAGTTGATTGAGCGCCGCTTCGGACAGCGGCTGCGATCGCTGACGGCGGGCTTGTTTCTGATCACCCGCGCCGCCGCCGAAGGGGTGCGGGTATTCGCCGTCGCCATCGTGGTCGGCATCGCCCTCTCGAATCTGCTGGGCGGCTTCAGCGACTTCGGCCGGGACGTAGCGGCTATCGGGATTGTCAGTCTACTGACTTTGATCTACACCTTCGAGGGCGGCATGGCAGCCGTGATCTGGACCGACGTGGTGCAACTGGCGGTGTGCGTTACGGGCACCCTGGCCGGATTATTCACGATTCTGCACCTGGTGCCGGGTGGATGGCACACCGTACATCGCGTGGCCTCCGAGGCGGGCAAGTTCCGCGTCTTCGACTTCTCGTGGAACTTCTACGCAACCTACACCTTCTGGTCCGGAGTGATCGGCGGCGCCTTCCTGACCACGGCCAGCCACGGCACCGACCAGTTGATCGTGCAGCGGCTGCTCTCCTCGCGCAATGAAAGGCAATCCAAGATCGCGCTGCTGGCCAGCGGCCTCATGGTGTTGTTCCAGTTTTCGCTGTTCCTGTTGATCGGCGCAATGCTCTATGTGTTCTACCAATTGTTTCCACCTACGCTGCCATTCACGAGACCGGACACAATTTTTCCGACCTTTGTGGTTACTCGCATGCCGCACGGCATCAGCGGTCTGCTGATTTCGGCAATCCTGGCCGCGGCGATGGCAAATCTCAGTGCGGCACTCAACTCGCTTTCCTCCACCACCATAGTCGACTTCTATTCGAGGATGTATCCGGAGACGAGCGAGAAGCATCGGGTGGTGCTGTCGCGGGCGGCAACCGTGGGCTGGGGATTGATGCTGTTCGTGCTGGCGATTGTGGCACGGAGCGGCGGAAAAGTGCTTGAGGTCGGACTGTCGATCGCATCCGTGGCCTACGGATCGTTGCTCGGAGTATTTTTGTTGGGCGTACTCACGCGCCGGGCCTCCGAGAGCGGCGCTATGGTCGGAATGTTGTGCGGCTTTCTGCTGAATATTTATTTGTGGCAATGCACCAGAGTTCCCTTCACCTGGTATGTCGTTCTCGGCAGCATCACAACATTTGTAATTGGCTACGGCGCGAGTTTATTTCTGCTCCGGAGGGTTGAGATTGAAGTCGCAACGGCAGACCGGAAGTAACGGGGGGAAAATGCAGCTCAAAGGGCTGAAGACGGAGCGGACGAACCGCGACTCCGCCGATCTGGATAGGCTCGGTGCGCTCGAAATTGCCACGCTGATGAACCGGCAGGACGCCAAAGTTTCGCGCGCTGTGCGCAAAGCGCTGCCCGCGATTGCCGAGGCCATTGACCTGGTTCGCGACCGGCTTGCACAGGGTGGACGACTGATTTACGTGGGCACTGGAACCAGCGGAAGAATCGGCGCGCTCGACGCCTCGGAATGTCCTCCAACCTTCGGCACGGCCCCGGCGACGATCCAGTACGTGATTGCCGGTGGCGAAGCTGCTCTGGGCAAGGCCAGCGAAAGTAGCGAGGATTCGGCGGAACTGGGCACGAGCGACATGGCGGCGCGCAAGACCGGCAAGAAAGATGTGGTCGTGGGCGTATCCGCCAGCGGCCGAACACCATACACAGTCGCGGCCTTGCGATACGCCCGAAAGAAGGGCGCCGCCACCATCGCGGTCGTCTGCAATACCGGTTCGGAGTTGGCAAAAGTCTCAGGGCTTGCTATCGAAGCCGATGTGGGTCCCGAAGTGCTTTCCGGATCGACTCGCCTGAAGGCAGGTACGGCGGAGAAGATGATTTGCAACATGCTCACCACCGGCGCAATGGCTCGCCTCGGTTACGTGTACGGCAACCTGATGGTCCATCTTCAACTGAAGAATGAGAAACTCATCGAACGCGCGGTTTCCATCTTCCAGCGCGTTGCCAAGGTGGACCGGACAGTTGCGCTTACGGCCCTGGATGCTGCAGACAGGAAAGTTTCAGTTGCGCTGGTGATGCTTTGCGCGAAGGTTTCCAAAACAGAGGCCGTGCGGCGGCTCCGGCGCGCCAAGGGAAACGTTCGTGATGCAATGGGGTCCGCTTCTTTGAAGTGAAAATCGAGGAAGTGAATCGAGCCACTCTCACCCTACAAGCGCTTGGTCATGAAGATGGCGTCCACGTCGCGATTGTAATAGCGCTCCAAAACCTTGATCCGCTTGAAGCCGTGCTTGTCATAAAACGCCAGAGCGGAATGGTTGTTGACCGCGACTTCCAGCACCACCATGAACGCCGTCATCTTGCGCAAACGCGCACAAGCGGCATCGATCAGCAGGGTGCCGAGATGCTGGCGGCGGGCATCCGGGTGCACATCAATGGTGATGATGTGGCCGTATCCCTGGCGCTGGTAATGGAATGTGACAAAACCGGCAATCGGACGCCGGGGAGGGCGCGGCTGGCCTTTGTGATGGCCGGTCTTCACTGCTGCCTGGCTCACCGAAGGCTCGGCCTGCTGCACCACCACGGGTTCAGCTTCCATGGGCCCAGCTTCGACCGCGGCTTCGACCTCGTCGGAATCCTCGCGGAATGCCTCCGCCCACTCGGCAACGATGGTGTACGCACGGCGCTGCTCGATAAAACTGGCAAGTTCAGGACGGCTGTAAGCAATCCCAGGTTCAAAGCAGAGACGATCCAGTTTGAACAGCAACTCGAAGTCACGCTTGTCATAGTCGCGCAGGGTGAACATAGGAACCGTCAGAGGCATGGGTTGACTTCATGGTAGCAGATGGGAAGCCACAATCCCCAAGCCGCTAAAAGCCTCGCGGAGCCCGCGACGGGAAGCAACGCTTCCCGTCAGCAATCGGCAAAGGTGAATTCTGCACCCGAGAGTTCGGCGGTCAGGCGGCTTCGCGGGCGCGGGCGTGATACTCGAAAAACAGGTTTATGATCTCCTCGTTGAAGCGAGGAATATCGGAAGGCTGACGGCTGGTGACCCAGTTGCCTTCGTGGACTACTTCCTGGTCCGTCCAGAAAGCCCCGGCCTTGCGGAAATCGTCCTGAATGGCTGGGTAGCTGGTCATGTGGCGTCCCTTGACGAGATGAGCGGAGATCAACAGCCATCCACCATGGCAGATGGCCGCGACCGGACGGCGGGTCTGGTCGATGCGGCGGACAAACTCCTGCGCTAACTGCGAGTTCCGGAGGGCCTCGGCGTTCTTTGCTCCTCCCGGAAGTAGAACTGCGTCAAAGGTTTCAGGATCGGCGTCGACGAGAGTCTGATCGACCTTAACCTTTTGCGTATTCTTACCGTGCTTGACGCCTTGAATTTCTCCGGCGTGCGGAGCAATCACAACGGTTTTGGCTCCAGCTTCATCCAGCGCCTTGCGCGGCTCGATGAGTTCAGATTCTTCGAAGAGATCGGTGGCCAGAATGGCCACGCGGAAACCTGCCAGTTGATCAGTCATAATACTCCCTCCGTGGGGGCAAGCAGTGAGATGCGCCCATCCCCTGTGAAGGTAGCTTTCAGCGCTTTCAGCCCAAGGGAACCAACTCCGTGGTGCGCTTTAATTGCCCGCACGCCGCGTAAATATCAAGTCCCCGGGGACGGCGAATGTAGGTGGGAATTCCAGCGGCAATCAGAATCTGCTGAAAAGATTCAACGGCATCCCGGGATGGGGTTTGAAAAGGGATCTCCGGACCGGGATTGAGCGCAATAAGATTGACCTTGGCGCGGATTCCCCGCAGCAATTCCACCACCTCGCGGGCGTTCTCCGGTGCATCGTTGACTCCGGAGAGCAACACGTATTCGAACGTGACATGTTCGCGAGGCCGCAGCGGGAGCTGGCGTGCGGCTTTTAGTATGGCCTCAATCTTCCACTTACGATTGATGGGCATGATGCGCTCACGCACTTCGTCGTTGGAGCCGTTCAGCGAGATGGCGAGGTGCGGACGAACAGGCTCCGAAGCGAAGTCAATGATTCGCGGAACAATACCCGAGGTGGACACCGTCATGCGCGATTCGGCGATTCCTGTCCCCTCGGCAAGCAGTTGTACGGCACGGATGAAGTTGTCGTAGTTCAGAAATGGCTCGCCCTGCCCCATGAAGACCAAATTGATCCGGTCACGCCCGAGCCTGATTTCATGATCGTTGAGCACGAGCAGGACCTGACCTACAATTTCGCCGGCTGTAAGGTTACGTTGCAGGCCCAGCAGCGCCGTCATGCAGAATTTGCAGCTTACGGCGCAGCCGGACTGAGATGACAGGCAGATCGTCGCACGTTGACCCGGCGGATTCCGGGTATCTTTCCGCAGGGGATCGGACGGCGGGAGACCGGGCCGGGCGCAGGAAAGAAGTTCCTCGGTCTCCTCCACGCCGTCACCGTCCGGCATCCAAACGGTCTCGACGGTTTGTCCATCAGAAAAGCGAACGAGGTAGCGCACGGTGCCGTCGAGCGAGACAAAACGTTTGTCGATCGCGGGCAATCCCGTGCAGTAGCCTTGGGATACCAAGCGCGACCGTAACGACTTCGATAACGTAGAAATGCCCTCCAACGTGGCGAGGCGCTGGCGGTAGAGGGCATCAAAAAGCTGCCGGGCGCGGTAACTGGGTTCCCCAAGCTTTTCGACAAGCTCTGTAAGCTCTTGATTATTAAAGCCCAATAGTTCGAATTGTGGATGGGTGCTCATGCATCTAATACCTAGGTGCTCCAGAAATCCCGGAAACCTCCGTCTCGATTAGAATTGTACAGTGCCTGTTGTTGAAAGGCTGCGAACCACCCGGCGACGCCGGCAGTGCGGCAATCATAGACGTGTGCAGTATCATCCGCGCCACGAAGTCTGCGACCCGAAGGAGTCCCGATGAACCAGAAAACAAGTTTGAACGCGGCACTAAGGAACGTGCGCAGCACCGTCCTGCCGAACGGACTCACGATCATCAGTGAAGAAATGCCGCATATTCGTTCGGTGTCCGCGGGCGTATGGATTCGGACAGGATCGCGCCATGAAGACCCGGCGGTGAACGGAATTTCTCACTTCGCCGAACACATGGTGTTCAAAGGTACCACTACGCGTACAGCGGAGATGATTGCCCGCCAGGTGGACTCGTTTGGCGGTAACCTCGATGCATTCACCGCCAAAGAGTGCGTCTGCTTCAACGTCAAGGTACTGGACGAGCACCTGGGCGATGCTATGGACGTGCTGACCGACCTCGTGCTCAACCCTTCCTTTAATGACTCGGACGTAAAGAAAGAACGAAGCGTCATCATGGAAGAGATCAAGATGGACGAGGACAACCCGGATTACCTGGTTCACGAAATATTCGTACAGAACTTCTGGAAGGATCATCCGCTGGGCAGACCGATCCTGGGAACTCGCGACACGGTGAAGACTTTTGGACCAGCGCTCCTGTTTGATTACTATAAACAGCGCTTCCATGCCGGAAACATCGTGATCGCGGCCGCCGGAAGCCTGCAGCATGATGAGTTCCTGGAGCTGGCGACGCGCAAGTTCGCACACCTCCCGGCCGCTGCCAGCGATGTTCAGGACCTAGCCCCCAAGGCAACCGCGAAGATCTCAATGCGAAACAAGAAATCGCTGGAGCAGGTGCAACTCTGCATCGGAGTTCCCTCCTACTCAATCTCGCATGAGAATCGTTACGCCTCGTTCGTGTTGAACACCCTGCTTGGCGGCGGGATGAGTTCCCGGCTCTTCCAGAATGTGCGTGAAAAGCAAGGCTTGGTGTACTCAATCTTCAGTGAGTTAAATCCTTATCGCGATACCGGCTGCCTAGCGGTCTATGCGGGAACTTCCAAGGAGTCCGCGGCCAAGGTGGTGCAATCGGTATTGAAGGAGTTTCGCGACCTGAAGGACGTTCCGGTGACCACGGAAGAACTGGTTCGGTCCAAGGCTCAGTTGAAAGGCAGCCTGATGCTAAGTTTGGAATCTTCCATGGCCCGCATGAGCAATCTCGCCCGGCAGGAGATGTACTACGACCGCTTCTACGGAATGAACGAGATTACCGAACGGATCGAGGCCGTGAAGGTGGAAGACGTCCAGCAGGTGGCGCGTGAGTTTTTTGTCGCCGATCAGATCGCTGTGACCGTGCTGGGAAATCTGACCGGACTGAAGCTCTCACGCGACCAGATCGACTGCTAGGCCGGACGGCTGATTCAGAGAGGTTACCAAAGGGCAATGATTTGCTGTCCCGTGAGGTCTTGTCAATCTGTCCACTTTCTATCTTGGAACATGAACGCCTGACACTTTGCGTCATTCCAGCCTGACACTAATTGTCACGTTGGCTTTTCCATGCTCTGTTAGCCCGGGGATCTCACCTAGGCACAGGCGGCTAAGGTTCATAAGGTGAACAGGATAAGGTGATCTCAGGTCTTGCCGGGGGATTGGAACTAAGTGGCACGTCGATTGCTATATTAAGGGTGTGTTACCACCCCAATTTCTGATCTCAAAAGGGATCCGACGGAGAGTTTTCAAATGCGTAAACAGAAGGGCTTCTCGCTGATTGAGCTTCTTATCGTTGTGGCGATCATCCTCATCATCGCTGCTATCGCCATCCCGAACCTGCTGCGCTCGCGCATGGCCGCGAATGAAGCCTCTGCCGTTGGCTCGCTGCGCACCATTAACACCGCTCAGGTCACCTTCGCCTCCACGTATCCTTCCATTGGCTTCACCTCGCTTGGAGCTCTTGGTGGGCCAACCGGCAGCAATACCTCGGTCGCAGCAGGTCTGCTCGACTCCGTTTTGTCGAGCGGTACGAAGAGCGGCTACTCGTTCACATCGGTAGCTACCGGAGGTAGTACTACGACCCCTTACACGTTCTACACGTCCACCGCGAATCCCGTCTCGGTCGGCCAGACTGGCACGCGCTACTTCTACAGCGATGCCTCGGGTGTGATCCGCTACAACACGACGACCTCTGCCACCTCGGTCGACAGTCCTCTGCAGTAGTAAGAGTCAATAGAACGTATTCAAGGCAAAGCACCTGGGGAGGGTACGAGCCTGAGAACGAGAGATACCAAACCGGTATCTCTCGTTTTGTTTTGGGTATTGGTACAGGGTCGTCACTGGACCGTTGGTAACATTTGGTAACAATTACCGCGTACTCCAGGTGTGACATATTTTGTTATCGGGGACTACCGCGCGGCGTCACAATATAGGTAAAGCACCTGGGCTCGCTTCTTGGCCAGTTCCTGCCTATGTTTACTAAGCCACTTACAATCAGCGATTTATAATCGCGGGCCTTAGTCGGTAAACGGCAGCCTTCAATGGCACGGCGATTGCCTATCCAAAGATAGGTTGCGAGGATTAGGGTTAGCCTCTTAGGGCTGCCTCGGAGGATTACTAAATGCGTAAACAGAAGGGCTTCTCGCTGATTGAACTACTTATCGTTGTGGCGATCATCCTCATTATCGCCGCTATCGCCATCCCGAACCTGCTGCGCTCGCGCATGGCCGCGAATGAGGCCTCTGCCGTAGGCTCGCTGCGCACCATCAATACCGCTGAAGCCACCTTCGCCTCCACGTATCCTTCCATTGGCTTCACCTCGCTTGGAGCTCTTGGTGGGCCAACCGGCAGCAATACCTCGGTCGCAGCAGGTCTGCTCGACTCCGTTCTGTCCAGCGGTACTAAGAGCGGCTACTCGTTCGCTGTGGCACTTACCACGGGTACCTCAGGAAACCCCAACCCGTTCTACTCGGCCACCGCGAAACCCGTCTCGGTCGGCCAGACTGGCCAGCGCTACTTCTACAGCGATGCCTCGGGCGTGATCCGTTACAACACCACGACCTCCGCCACCTCGGCCGACAGTTCTCTGCAGTAGTAAGAGTCAGCAGAACGGATTCAAGGCAAAGCACCTGGGGAGCGTACAAGCGTAAGATCGAGAGACATCACCTGATAAGGGGTGTCTCTCGTTTTGCTTTTGCGCGTTAGTACAGGGTCCACCCTGGACTGTTGGTACTGTTACCGCAGCCCTCGAAAATGACATATTTTGTTACCGGAGGCTGCCGAACGGCGTCACAATTCTGGCAAACCACTCGGCTCGCTCCTCGGCACTCTCCTGTGAACGTTGGCTAAGTCCCTTACAATCAGTCAATCAGAATTGACAGACTTCAAGCGATGGACGGCAGCTTTCAATGGCATGGCAATTGCCTAAAGCTAAGGTGAGTCGCGAGAATTAAGATTATCCACTTAAGACGACTTCGGGAGAATTACTAAATGCGCAAACAGAAGGGCTTCTCGCTGATTGAGCTTCTTATCGTTGTGGCGATCATCCTCATCATCGCCGCGATTGCCATTCCGAACCTGCTTCGCTCACGCATGGCCGCGAATGAAGCCTCCGCCGTAGGCTCACTGCGCACCATCAACACCGCTGAAGTCACCTACGCCTCCACCTATCCGACCATAGGTTTCACCACGCTTGGAGCTCTTGGTGGACCAACCGGCAGCACGGGTTCAACCTCCGCAGGTCTGCTTGACTCCGTTTTGTCGAGCGGCACAAAGAGCGGCTACTCGTTCGCTGCGCAACCTTCGTCAGGTGACGGCGTTGCGACCCCATTCGCGTTCTTCGCGGCCATCGCGAATCCCGTCACGCCCGGCCAGACGGGCACACGCTATTTCTACAGCGATAGCTCGGGCGTAATCCGTTACAACACCACGACCTCTGCCACCTCGGCCGACAGCTCTCTGCAGTAGTAGTTTTGAAGAGACCTGAACCCACAGGGAGGAGCTCAATGCTCCTCCTTTGTCGTGCGTGAATCAGAGGGGCACGCGATTGTCCCAAGCGTAGGTAGTCGTTTCGACAACGTACGCAAGGATCACTTCAGTTATCTGCCGAGACACAAACCGTCGGCTATAATTCTGACAAAGCAAATGGCTGCGATTGAGATTCAAGGACTGGAAAAGTCCTACAGAACCGGGTTCTTCGGCAACAAGCTGAAGCAAGGTCTCAAACCACTGACGCTCTCGGTGGAGGAGGGCGAAGTTTTCGGCTGCCTGGGCCCGAATGGCGCGGGGAAAACCACCACGCTGAAGCTGCTGCTCGGGCTGGTATTTCCCAGCGGAGGCACCGCCAAGATTCTGGGTTGCGATCTGGATAACATCAACGTCAAGCGGTACATCGGCTTTCTGCCCGAACAACCCTACTTCTACGATCACCTGACCCCGCTGGAATTGCTGGACTACTACGCCCGACTGAGCGGGGTAGATTCACGCGAGCGCAAACGCAAGGTGAATACGGCGCTGGCTCGGGTGGGCATGACGGATTCGGGCAAGACCCAGTTACGTAAGTTTTCCAAGGGCATGCTGCAGCGGGTGGGGATTGCGCAGGCGATTGTCCACGATCCGAAGCTGCTGCTGCTTGACGAACCGATGAGCGGTCTCGATCCCATTGGCCGGCGTGAAGTTCGCGATCTGGTGCAGGAGTTGAACGAAGAAGGCAAGACAATTTTTTTCTCCACGCATATTCTGAGCGACGCCGAAACAGTCTGCGATCGGGTCGCGGTGCTGAACAAAGGCGAACTGAAGGGCGTGGGAGTGGTAGCGGACCTGTTGCGCGAAGTCAGCGGAGACGTGGAAGTGGTATGGCGCGGCGCGCGGGCGATTCCGGCGCTTTCCGCGCTCGGCGCCCGCTGTCATGCAACCGGCGATGTTGTTCGGGGCTTGCTATCTGAGCGCTCGCTGGAAGCAGCCTTGGCGGCGCTACGCCAGAATCAGGCGCACCTTACCAGCGTAACCCCGGTGCGGGCAACCCTGGAGGATTACTTCCTGGCGCGTATTGGAGATGAAAAGCCGAACGAGGTGAATGCATGATCGGACGGCTTACGGCGATTGCCTACAATACCTATCGCGAAGCGGTGCGCGACCGCGTGCTCTACAACCTGATCCTGTTTGCCACGCTGATCGTGGCCTCTTCCCTGCTGGTCGGCCAGATTTCATTGGAAATCAATCGCATCGTGCTGATTAACCTGGGGCTAACGGCGATCTCGTTATTCGGAATCGTGATTGCAATTTTCATCGGGATCGGATTGGTCTCCAAAGAGATTGAGAAACGAACTCTCTACACCGTTCTGGCCGCGCGTCCGGTGCGCCGCTGGGAGTTTATTACCGGCAAGTTCCTTGGGCTGGTGATGACCCTGACGGTGAATGCGCTGCTGATGAGCGTGGGCTTTTTCGCGGCCGTGATGTACGTGTCGCACGGCCTGGGACGCGGCGACCTGTCCCTGGTGACCGCAATCTATTTCATTCTCCTCGAGTATGTGCTGATCACGGCACTGGCTCTGCTGTTCTCCACGTTTTCTACCCCGATATTCTCCTCCATCTTCGCATTCGCAATTTTTGCAGTGGGCACGTTCGCTGAAGACCTTCGCGGATTTGCCCAGATGGCCACCGGTGCAACCCGATGGATGATGACCGGGGCGGCCTACCTGGTCCCGAATTTTGCCGCCCTCAACGTCATCAGCCAGGTAGCTCACAACACGGCGGTCGAGCCGAAGCTGATCCTGCTGAATACCCTTTACGTCATGGCGTACACGGCCGCGGTACTCACCGCATCCGTCTGGATTTTTGAACGGCGCAACCTGAAATGACCAGGGATTTACGAATCCAGACGAGTTACGCGCTGCTGCTGGCGGCTTTGCTGGCAACTAGCGCGATGCTGGTGCGCCAGGTCGATCGCGTGCGTGGAGACGAGCCGTTGCAGGAAGTTCTTTACATTCCTTCGCCGACGGTGGTCAAGCGGATGAGCCTGGGCTACTCCGGACTGCTGGCGGATATCTACTGGACTCGCGTGGTGCAGTATTTTGGCTCAAAGCACAAAGCAAAGGCCACGCAATACCTGCTCCTCGAGCCCCTACTGAACGTGACTACGACACTCGATCCAAAGCTGCTTCCGGCTTACCAGTTCGGCTCGGTCTTTCTGTCGCAAAAGCCGCCGGAGGGAGCGGGCAGTCCGCAGGCGGCGGCGCGCCTGGTGGAGAAAGGCATTCAGGAAAATCCCCAGGCGTGGCGGCTCTACTACGACCTCGGCTACATCTATTGGCTGGAATTGAGAGATCCGGCGAAGGCCGCCGATGCCTTCGAACGCGGCTCTAAGATCACGGGAGCCCAACCGTGGATGAAGGTGATGGCAGCGGCTCTGGCGGCCCACGCCGGCGAAACCGAAACCGCCATCTACATGTGGAAGAACATCCTGAACAGCACCGAGGATGCCAGCCTGAAAGCCAACGCAATCAATCGCCTGCGCTGTCTCCGGGTGGATAGCGATGTGAAAGCTCTGCAGGATCGGGTGGACCAGTTCACAAGCCAAAACGGACGTCTTCCCTCGGGCTGGCCGGAGTTGATCTCAACCGGATGGTTACGTCGCGTGCCAGCCGATCCAAAGAACATTCCCTATCAACTGATCGGCGGGCGGGTTCAGGTCGCGCAGCCCGACCTGTTCCCCTTTATTACGCGCGGGCTGCCTCCGGGGCGGGATGCCGGAGACATGCCCGGTGAAAAAGGATTTAAGGTGGTAAAGAAACCAACCCCATGAAGAGACTGAGTACGAGATTCCTACTGCTGCTGTTTCTATGCGGCCCAGCACTGCGGGCTCAATCTCATCCGGCGGATGCGCGGCAGGTAGCTGCGACCATCGACGCCCGTTACAACGGAATGAAATCGCTCCGTGCAGAATTCACGGAAGTTTATTCGGGCGGTGGAATTCGGCGCAGCGAGAGCGGAACGTTGTGGATCAAAAAGCCGGGTAAGATGCGCTGGGACTACTCCTCCCCGCAAAAAAAGATCTTTGTGACCGACGGAGCCACTGCCTGGTTCTACGTTCCAGGCGAGCGCCAAGCCCGCCGCACACCGCTGAAAAAGCTGGATGACTTGCGCTCCCCGCTGCGTTATCTGCTGGGCCGCACCAAGTTGGACAAGGAGTTACGTGGGCTCTCGCTGGCCCCTGACGTACCCCCCGAGAAACCCGGTGACGTGGTCTTGCGAGGAGTTCCCGTGGGAATGGAAGATCGCATCTCGCAGGTACTACTGGAAAGCGACGGGCAGGGCTTCCTGCGCCGGATTGTGATGGAAGAGTTGGATGGAAGCAGGACTGAGTTCCGGCTGGAGAATCAACAGGAAAATGTTGCAATCAGCAGCGCGCAGTTCAGCTTTCAGCCTCCGTCCGGCGTTGAGGTGCTGCAAAGCAATCAGTTAGAGCCGTAACCATGCAACTGGAGATTTCCACCTTGGCGTGCGACAGCCGGAAGTTGTGAGAGTGGGATAAAGAGCAGGGTCACAGGGCAGCAATCCCTAAGGTTTCATAATGTTACACTGGAGGCCAGGGCTGCGCCGGGCAAACCGGGCGTGGGCGGATATCTATGGCCGAATTTGTTATTCGCGTAGCGGACGAACGCGGCAAGGTGCAGGAAAAAGCCGAAGCCGGATACTCCGCCGCGGAAATTCGCGAACGCTACCAGCAATCTGGGTACTTGGTTTACTGGGTGAAACCGCGTTCGCTCATCTCCGGAGGTCAGATTCGGCTGCCGCAGCGCCGCCGTGTCACGCTCGAGCAATTCGTCATCTTCAATCAGCAATTCTTGACGCTGGTGCGTGCCGGTCTGCCTATCGTGCAGGCCCTGGAACTCCTGGCAAAGCGCCAGCGAAACCAGTACTTCCGCATGTTGCTGGAGGACGTCCGCGACCGCGCCAAGGGCGGAGAACTGATCTCTGCAGCCTTCGAAAAACAGGGCGCCTTTCCAAAGATTTATTCGACCACCTTGATGGCGGGCGAGAAGAGCGGCAATCTCGACGAGGTCCTCACGCGCTATGTGTCCTTCCAGCGCTTGGCTCTGAGTTTCCGCAAGAAGCTGATCTCCTCACTGGTCTATCCGGTAATCCTGGTGGTCGGGGTAATCGGATTGGTCACCATGCTGGTGACCTTCGTGATCCCTAAGTTTTCCGAGTTGTTCTCCGATCTGGGCCAGAAATTGCCACCCATGACCGAGTTCACGATCAGCACGGCACTGACTGCCAAGAAGTTTCTGCCGCTGATTGTGATTGCAATTGTGGCGATCTATGTGCTTCTGAACCGCTGGGCCAAAACCCAGCGCGGGGCTGAACTCCTGGACAAGGTCAAGCTGAATCTGCCCATCGTCGGCAGCATCTGGCAGCGCTATCAGATCGCGGTTTTCTCGCGCATGATGTCTACTCTGCTCTCCGGCGGCCTACCGCTGGTTACGGCGCTAGAAACGGCGGGCCAATCGATGGCCAGCCGCTTGATTGTGCGCGGCATTAACGAAGCCTCCAAGAGTGTGCGCGAGGGCCAGACCCTGGCGCAGAGCCTGGAGCAGACTGGGGTGTTTCCGGATCTCGCCGTGGAAATGGTGGAGGTGGGTGAAGCAACCGGCGCCCTGCCGACCATGCTAAGTTCGATCGCGGAGTTTTACGAAGAAGACGTTCAGTCGGCGCTTTCAGCGGCAATGTCCCTGATCGAACCGGCCATTCTGGTATTCATGGGCGTGGTGGTCGGCTTTATTCTGATTTCACTGTACCTGCCGATTTTCAGCTTCACCGCAGGCTGATACCGCGCGAGCAACAACCACAGATTTACGCGCGACGATGGCGCTGACAATCGCAAGCAACGCAACGAGGGTTATGTCACAACAGCTTTTTGTAGAACCAATCCCCGACGCAAACGATGAGCAGAAGCGGGCGCTCGAACTGGCGCACCGCTATCGCTGCGAATGTGTCGATCTCAAGGGATTCAAGATTCAGCATGAGCTCTTCCGCAAAGTACCGGTCGAGTTGATGTTCCGCTTCAACTTTATTCCGCTCGAAGAGTTAGCGGACGGACGCCTAGCGATCGCCGTTGCCGACCCCAGCCAACTCATGGTGATCGACGAGATCAGCCTGCTGCTCAATCGGCGGGTGCTTCCGCGGGTTTCGACGCTGACCGAGATCACCGATATTCTGAAGAAAACCGAACAGTCGCAGCGCGTGCTGGACGAAGCCGGCGAGACCTTTACGCTGGACGTAATCCACGACGATGACGCCAATGGCGACGAAACCATCTCGATTGAGAAGCTGACTCAGGAAAGCGACATCAGCCCGATCATACGGCTGGTGGATACCACCATCTTCACCGCCCTGCAGAGGCGTGCCAGCGATATCCACATGGAGACCCGCGACGATTGCGTGGTCATCAAATACCGCATCGACGGCGTCTTGCAGGAGGCCATGAAACCGATCGGCAAAGAGCATCACTCCACCATCATTTCGCGCATCAAGGTGATGAGCGAGCTCGACATTGCGGAACGCCGCGTGCCCCAGGATGGCCGCTTCCGGGTGCGCTACAACGGACGCTTTATCGATTTCCGCGTCTCGATCATGCCCAGCATTCACGGCGAAGATGCCGTGCTCCGCGTGCTCGACAAAGAGTCGATGAGCGAGAAGTTCCATAAGCTCACCCTGGACGTCGTGGGTTTCAGCGATTACGACCTTAAGAAATTCCGGCAATATATTGCGGAACCCTACGGAATGGTGCTGGTGACTGGTCCCACCGGTTCGGGCAAAACCACTACCCTGTACGCCGCGCTCAATGAGATCAAGTCCGATGAAGACAAGATCATCACCATCGAGGACCCGGTGGAGTACCAGTTGCGCGGCATCACCCAGATTCCGGTAAATGAAAAAAAGGGCCTAACCTTTGCGCGCGGCCTGCGCTCGATTCTGCGCCACGACCCGGACAAGATCATGGTGGGCGAAATCCGCGACCAGGAAACCGCGCAGATCGCCATCAACTCGGCGCTGACCGGGCACTTGGTCTTTACCACCGTACACGCCAACAACGTAGTGGACGTGATCGGGCGCTTCCTGAATATGGGCGTGGAGCCGTACAATTTTGTTTCTTCCCTGAACTGCATTCTGGCGCAGCGCCTAGTGCGATTGATCTGCCGGCACTGCAAGCAGGAGGTGCATTTCAGCGACGCTCAACTGGAAGCCGCCGGCATCAGGCCGGAGGAATGGCGTGGCATCCCGTTCTATGAAGGTCCTGGTTGCATCGAGTGCGCCGGAACCGGATTCCACGGGCGAACCGCCATTCACGAGTTGCTGGATTTGACCGATCACATCCGCGAATTGATCCTGGAACGGCGCCCCAGTTCTGAGATCAGGCGCGCGGCGCGGGATGAAGGCATGCACTTCCTGCGCGAGGCCGCGCTCGACAAAGTCAAAGCTGGAATTACAACCTTGAAGGAAGTCAACAAAGTTACGTTCATCGAGTCAACTCGCTAATGGCCGAAAGAAAAACTGCAATTCGCCTGCCTCACATCGCCTGCGAGGTCACTCCGCAGGGCGTGGCCGCGGCTCGCTCCGAGGGCAACCCGGCCACCATCGAGGCCATGCACTTCCGCCCACTGGCGGCTGGAGTCTTGGCCCCAGCGATGACCACGCAAAATGTGCAGAATGCACGCGCCCTCAGCGACGCGATTCAACATGCGTTAGCGTCTTTGGGCGGGCAGGGCCAGGAAGTGATCGCGGTGCTGCCGGATTCAGCCGTACGCGTGACCCTGCTGGATTTCGATTCCCTTCCCGAGCGGCGTCATGAGGCCGAGGCCGCGGTACGCTTCCGGCTGCGCAAGTCCTTGCCATTCGATATCGAGAAAGCCGCGCTGAGCTTTGACGCGCAGAGAACTCCTCAGGGCTTGCACGTCGCGGCCGCCGTGGTATTGCAAAGCGTGCTGGAGGAGTACGAGTCGGCCTTCCGCGATGCCGGTTGTTCGCCTGGCGTAGTGATGCCTTCCAGCCTGGGAGCTTTAGGCGCGGTGGACGAAGATGGCCCCACGATGCTGCTGAAGGTAGGTCAGGATGCGACTTCGATCGCGGTAGTCAAAGATGGCCAGCTACTGCTCTTCCGTATCCTCGAAGGTTCGGAAACGGAAGCCCTCACCGCCGAGCGCATGGCCGACGACATTTATCCTTCGCTGGTATATTTTCAGGATAATTACGGCGCGAGCGTAGAGCAACTGATAGTCAGCGGAGTGCGCAACCTCGATAAGCTCTCACCTGCACTGGAGCAGCAGACCGGCGTCAAGGTCAAAGAGTTGATCACGTCAAGCGTGGTCTCCGAAAACCTGCGCAACGATTTTGCGGGAGCCATCGGTGCGCTGCTCTAGGAGAGGAACAGAACCGTGCGACTGAACATCAATCTGGCAACGAAGCCGTACCAAGATGTCCGCCGCATCCTGCTGCAATGGGGCGGCCTGGTGCTGTTGCTTGCGATTTGCACGGTGGCGCTGGTGTGGACGGCGGTGTCCACATGGCGGCAAGCGCGCGACGTGAATGCGAAGATCACGGCGTTACAGTCGGAGATGGTCACGCTGGACCGGCAGCACGCCGCGGCCCTGGCCGTCTTACATAGTCCGCAAAACGTATCGGTGGTGGAGACCTCGAAGTTCCTCAACGGATTGATTGCGCGCAAGTCGTTCTCGTGGACCCGCGTGTTCATGCAATTGGAACAGATCATGCCGCCAAAGCTGCACGTGGTTTCGATTTCTCCGCAACTCGAGCCCAAAACCAATACCGTGGAAGTGCACCTGACGGTCGCAGGGACTTCGCGTGAGGCGGCGGTGGAACTGGTCAAGCGCCTGGAGCAATCACCCTCCTTTCGCAATGCGCGCATCAGCGAGGAGACCGCCGATATGCGGGAGAAGAATAGCCTCGATACCGTGAAGTTCCAGTTGACCGCGCTCTATGTACCCGGGGCTAATCCGGTAGCGAAAGATCCGGCTGATACCAAAGTTGCAGAAGCCAAAGGAGGGGCGCGATGATCGGCGATCTCCGGGATATTCGGACCCAGCTTCTTATCGTGGTGGGCGTGCTGCTGTTTCTCGACGTCGCCGCGATTGCCTTGCTGGTCTCTCCAGCGGGCCGTTCGCGCGCCGCGCGGCAGCAGGAGTATGAGCAGCTACGGATGGAAAAGATCGAGAAAACCCAGGCGGCGACTCCCTCCCAGGGTATGGACCAGAAGATCGCAACCGCTCGTGAAGAGGAAGCGCAATTTGACAACGAGCGACTGGCCTGGCGTTATTCCGCAATGTCTGAGCAACTGGCCCACTTGGCGGCGGAATCCGGGGTGAGTGTCTCCGACGTGAAATATGACGTTCGCAACGAAAAGGACACCCCGCCGGGATACGACGGCATCGGCATCACAATCCAAGTGCGCGGCGGTTACGAGCAAAATATCCGGTTCATCAACGCGGTTGAACGGCAGAAGATGATGCTGATGATCGATGCAGTCACCTTTGGCGGAATGCAGGGTGATACCTTGACGGTTTCGGTTCACCTCTCCACCTTCCTCAGGAGCGCGGCATGAAGGCGGGAACCGGTAACAAGACCGAAGTACGGGTTGCGATTGTGCTGGTCATTGTCGCGGTATTGACGGTGACTTGGGCCCTGATGCCGAGCGGTACACCGGCATCCGCACCGGCACCGGTAGCCGCAACGCCTCAGAAAACATCTGCGACAGGACAAGCCGCGCAGGCAAGTGAGTCGCTCGACCCACGGCTGCACCTGGATTGGCTGGCCAACTCCGAAAATGTGAAGTACGAGGGCAAGGGAACCAACATCTTTCGCTCAGCGGCGGAGACAATTGATATTCCCAAGGTGAAGGTGCCGCCGCTAACGCGCCAGCAGCAACTAGCCAAGGCAAACATTCCCCCACCTCCGCCTCCGATTACACTGAAATTTTTTGGCATCAGCAACAGCCGAGGTGAAAGACCGAAAGCATTCCTCTCCCAAGGCGACGACGTCTGGATTGCGCATGAAGGCGATGTGGTGGATCGCCATTACAAAATCGTGCGCATCTCCCCCACTGCCGTGGAAGTGGAAGATTTGCTGAACAACAACCGCCAGAGCATTCAACTGACGCAGGGGTAGGACAAATGCCCGGGATCAAAGTACGGCGTGCGGGCAGCAGGCAGAAAGACTCCGGCTACATGCTGCTCGTTCTGATGCTTGCCGTTGCCGTGCTGACGATCACCATGCTGGGAGTGGCACGCAATTACCGGCGCAGCATCCTGCGCGACCGCGAGGTGGAGATGATCCATCGTGGTGACCAGTACGAGCGGGCGGTCAAGCGCTTCTACAAAAAAAATGGCAGATATCCCACTTCCATCGAACAGTTGGAAGATAACAATAAAATCCGCTACCTGCGCAAACGCTATAAAGACCCTATGTCTCCAGACGGAACGTGGCAGCTCGTCCACCTTGCCGATATCGCAAAGCTAAAGGGGCTGACGACGGCGACCGGAGCACAATCCAGCAACTCGGCAAACTTTCTTTCAAACTCGGGGGGCCTCGGCAACGCTTCAGGCGCAGCAACCGGGGTCGCCGCAACCACAGCCGCCGGAACCGCAACGAATGCCTCAGCCTCGGCTGGCGGCACAACGGATCCGAGCCAGGTGACAGCGGTCACTGGCGGTCCCGTCAGCAGCACGGGAGTCAGCGGCGCCAATCCGGCAGACGGTGGCGTGCTCGGTGGCGGAGATGTCTACGGGGTGGTCAGCAAGGCGAAGACCGAGGGAATTCACTCCTTCGGCGACAAGCAAAAGTATAACGAATGGTTCTTCATCTACGACCCAACTCAGGATACCGGAAAGGGGCTACTAAGCGGGCCTTATAATCCGAACCGGTTCATCGGATCAGTCAACTCGGGAGTTGGTAATTCCAATACGGGCTCGTCCAGCACCGCTTCACCCAACAGCGGCGCACCTGGCACGGTGCCAACCTCTTCCACACCGGCACCGTCTACGCCTACTCAGCCTGCCACTCCCCAATAGTTCAGGCGCGCTACCGAACCAAAAACAAACCCCGCCTCGGAAGACGGGGTTTTGAATTCGTGGTGAAGTCCAGCTTACACGTTGAACGAGGAGCCGCAACCGCAGGTGCTCTTGACGTTGGGGTTTTCAAACTTGAAACCGGCCCCTTCCAGAGTCTCTAAATAGTCAACACTTGCACCCTGCAGATACATCAAAGAGGTCGCATCGATATAGACCTTCAGGCCATCGTACTCGAATGTCTTATCCATGGCTCCTGCGCCATTTTCAAACTGCATGCTGTAGGAGAATCCAGAGCAGCCGCCACCCACAACACCCACGCGAAGACCGGTGGGAACGGGAGTCTGCTGAGCCATAATCTCCTTCACCTTGGCGATCGCCGCCGGGGTGAGGGTGAGAGGAGCATTCTTAACATCAGGAGTTGTGGGGGTGGTGGACATTACAGTTTCTCTCCTCAAATAAAACTCTAGTATAGCAAAGCTCCGAGCTGGGGTTCCACGCATGGGACGCCGACTGAAGCAGCCTCTGCTACTAGTTTGGATGCCTCAGATTCGCCGGGGTCGCAAAACCTTGCTCACAAAACCACCCGACCGATGCTCGCCGGGGCGGCGGAGATGCCTCCCCATTCGAGGCAGGGCGAAAAAATAATCATGTAGCCCCTACAAAAACCACGCTTATAATGCCTGCGGCTCGGTCGATCTCGACTCCGGGACAGGCGCGAGTCATTCCCGTGTAGGCGCCGCATGGTGCCGAAGGTGGCTGTATGGAACCAATGTCCGTTCTCATGGCGTTGTGGGCCGTGCTAACGACCGCGCTCGTGATATTGCTGATTTACCGTAGCGCGCTCTCCATGCACGAGGACGATCAACTCTTCTTGAACAACGCGGAATCGCACTTGGAGCAAGAGCAGAAAGAGTTGATGACGCGGATGGACCATCTGCGCCCATTCGTAAATACCCTCGCCGCATCCAGCGGGCTGCTTGTGCTGCTGATGGCAGGCCTGTGGCTGTGGCGCGGCTGGAACAGGATGTGATCCTCCCATAGCAGCTCTGTGGGAGAACTACTCCTTGGAAAAAGCTTCGAAGACAAGTGGGTTGGGACGGCGCACATTGCCGACCCTGATCACCTTTTTGCCTTCGAGAAAACCAATTAGCGACGCTTGCAGAATCTCGCCTCGCCATCCCTCCAGCACTTCCGGACAGGGTGTGCCTTCCCGGTCGAGAAACCAGCGCACAATTTCTTGCAGGTCGCTGGTTGTGGCCAACAACGCGGTATCCACGTCAGCTTCCGCCGCTAGATTTCCGGCGGCCACCGAAAGCAGTTTGGTCAGTACCGCAACCTGCGGTGGATCATCGCGGCGTTCATTGCTGGGAAGGTCGGATTCCGAAACAGCGCGGGCGGCGGCCACCGCGCCGACAACCTCCTGCTCCGCCTTGCGCAGCAACCGGCTGTCGAGTCCGCGAATCGAGAACAGGTCCTCGACGGTTGCCGGTGAGCGGCGCGCCACCTCGATCAACATACTATCCCCAAGCACACGCGCCACCGGGACATTCAGCCCCCGGGCTTGCTTGTCGCGCCAGCGCCACACCTCGCGGAGCACGGCGAGTTGACGACGGCTTAGCCGCGCACTGCCGGAGATCCTCCAGCGCTCATCCTCGCGCATCACCGATTTCACCAGGCGATCGCATTCGCCGCGAACCCACTTGGTGCGGTCCAATTTCTGAGCCCGCGCCAGAATCGCCTCCCGCATCGGCAGAAGATAACGCACGTCGTCGGCGGCATATTCGAGTTGCACCGGACGCAGCGGACGCTTGCGCCAGTCCGTGAAACTTTCCCCTCCGTTGACGTGGGCATTGAGAACGCGCAGGCAGAGATTGGTGTGCGAGAGCGGGTACCCGTAACCCAGCAAACCGGCCGCAACCTGCAGGTCCAGCACACAAGCCGGAGCTGCGCCGCCAGCTCCTCTGGCACAGAACTTGATCTCCTGACGGGCGGCAACTGTAACGATTTCCACCGTCGGCGAGTTGAGCAACTCCCACATCTGCCGCAACTCCGGCAGCACAATGGGGTCGACAATGAAGATTTCCTTCGGTGTCGAGAGCTGCACCAGGCACAGCTCAGGCTCGTACCGGCCCTCGGAGATGAATTCTGTATCCAGGCCGATAACTGTTTGCGCGGAGAGGCTACGCAGCATATCTTCAAGCTTCTGCGCTGAATCGACATAGAGTGTTTGATCAATGGACATCTGAGAGCAACATTCTAAAAGAGAAACCCTCCGCTGACCAGCTTTGCTTTTCGCCAGCGGAGAGTCTCAAAACACTACCACGGTTCCTGCCGTAAGAAAGCCTACACTTTCACGCTGGCCACATTCTGCACCGATACCACATGACGCAACTCGGTCAGCACCTCGGGTGAGACGCATTCATCCACCTGCACAATGGCAAGCGCCAAGCGGCCTTCCCTACCAAGCGAGAGACGGGCGATGTTGATGTTGTGAATGCCCAGTAGAGTGCCAATGGAACCGACGACGCCGGGCGAATCCAGGTTGGAGACCACGATGAACTTGCCATCGAGGTGCGATTCGATATCGATGCCGTTGAGTTGGATGAGGCGTGGGGAAGAGCCGTGCACAATCGTGCCGCTGCACTCGACTGAACCGGTGGGACCGTTGAGTTTAAGGTGAATGACGTTGGCACGTGCGTTGGGATCGGCACGAGTTTCGCGCACCACCACACCGCGCTCTTCCGCCGCCGCCTGTGCGTTGATGATATTGGTGGGTTCGTCCGTATCCGACTGGAGAATCGCGGCGACGGCGGCACTGCGGATCAACAGCGTCTTCCACGAGCCGATTTCGCCCTCGAACTGCACGTCGATCTCCGCCAGATTGGAGACGAACAGTTGCGCCGCAAAGCGCCCCAGTTTGCCGGCCAACGCCATGTAAGGCTTAATCTGCTTGTACTCGATGTCGGAGAGTGAGGGCAGATTCACGGCGTTCTGTGCAATGCCCTGCAGCAAATAGTCTCGCACCTGCTTGGCAATCTGTATCCCAACCGCTTCCTGACCCTCTTTTGTGGAGGCGCCAAGGTGCGGAGTAGCCAGCAGGTTAGGCGCCGAGAGTAGCGCGGTGTTGCGGGGCGGTTCATGGCGGAAAACGTCCAGTGCGGCGGCGGCCATGTGTCCGGAGTGCAGCGCGGCGGCTACTGCGACCTCGTCCACCATCTCGCCACGGGCACAGTTCACCAGTCGCACCCCGGGCTTCATCTTGGCAATCGCCGCCGCATTGATCATGCCGGCGGTCTGATGGGTCAGCGCCACGTGCAGCGAAATGTAGTCGGCTTGGGCGTAGAGCGCGTCCATCGAAACCAGTTCTATGCCAAGTTCCTTGGCCCGCGTAGGAGACAGGTACGGATCGCTCCCCACGATCTTCATGCCGAAGGCCCTCGCCCGAGCGGCGGTCTCAGTTCCGATCCTGCCGAGGCCGATGATACCGAGCGTCTTGCCCGACAGCTCTGTGCCCTGCAGACTTTTCTTTTCCCACTTGCCGGCCCGGGTTGTCTGGTCGGCACGCGAGATGTGGCGGGCCATGGCGAGCATCAACCCAAGCGTGAGTTCGGAGACCGACACGGCGCTCGCTCCCGGTGCGTTCATGACCACGATGCCGCGCCGCGTGGCGACCTCGACATCAATGTTGTCCACCCCAACCCCGGCGCGCCCAATCACCCGAATGTTTCTCGCCGCCTCGATCAGTTCGGCGTCGGCCTGCACAGCCGAGCGCACGATCAGTGCGTCTGCGTCCGAAACTGCAGCCGTGGGATCGAGTGCAAATTGCTCCGGGGTGATAACGGTGCTGTTGGGGATAGCCTCCAGCACCTTCATCGCGGCGGCGGCAATCTTCTCCGCGACCACGATCTTCATTGCTTCGCTCCGTTCTGGCGGGCTTGCGCGTAGACAAGCTGCGCGGCGCGAAGACCGTCGCCGAGCTGGAAGCTCTCCGGTTTGAGCTGGGCCAGCACCTGCTCCAGTCCAGCGATGATGGCGATGCAGTCCAGGTAGTCGAGATAGCCAATGTGCGCGATGCGCAGGATCTCGCCCTTCATCTCGCCCTGCCCGTCGGAGAGCACTCCGGCGAATTCCTTCTTGAAGCCTTTCACG
>Ga0181520_10001993_pt1 | contig 39765 bp, 44 predicted proteins | sample PEATcosm2014_Bin_29_FD_132451 | JGI IMG/M metagenome (GOLD analysis project Ga0181520, IMG submission 132451) | Peatland microbial communities from MTU Mesocosm Facility, Houghton, MI, USA - PEATcosm2014_Bin02_30_metaG | ecosystem: Environmental > Terrestrial > Soil > Wetlands > Peat | place... | reverse complement strand
GCACCAACCACACGCCCGGCCCGCTGGACCAGCCCGCGATCAAGAACATCCTGAACCAGGTCAGCGGCCAGTTGACGGTGCGCGGCCAGGGGGTGCTCAACGGGCGGATGGATGTATCAGGTGTGGGGGGCAAGACGTGGACGGACCTGGGCACCTTCCACGGCGCGCGGCGGAGGGTGCTGAAGCCGGTGACGCCCGGCCTGATCTATCTGCTGCAATTCTGCGCGCCGGGCGGCAGCACCGGCCAAAGCCCCTGGAGCAACCCCGTCTCCATCATGGCGACGTGATCTCTGCGAATGGCCGGTCCGGTGGCCGGCCACGATTATGAACCGGCAACAGACGGAAGGAGGAATCATTCCGTTTTTTTCGGGAGCGGCTGGGACCCTGTTTTTGCAATCAAAAAAAACGGCCGGGGCGCCCCGCCCGCGCGGGCCGCGAAAAAAAACTTTTCCACTTTGAAAAAATGGCCTAGCCTTTTTGAAACCATTGCACCAGACTGACCGTCAACCAGCAGGGCAAATTCAGTGCCGGATGAAAATTCATCCGGCAAGCTGCCTGCCTGGGAAATGGTTGAGGGACAAAAACTCGCCGGGCGTGAGCAATGATCCCAACCGGTTTTTATCGAAAAAATCAAACACATGAACGACTCAATTGACAAAACAACTAATGACGGCTGCGACTGCTGCCGCTGCGACTACACGCTCGCCTTCCTTGTGCTGCGCGGCTGGCTGGCGATGCGCGCCATCCTCACCGGCATCGAGAAATTCGGCGTTTACCAAACCATCCAGAAACCGTTGATTGACCCCACCACCGGCATGGCAGACCCGAGCGGCGCGATGATTGACGTGAAAATAAAGTCTTACGCGCTGACGAATTACTCCGGCATCCCCTCGGTTTTCAAGGACAGATTCGCGAATGAGCCGCTGCTGCCCCATCCGCTGCTCGCGATGTTTGAGAATCTGCTCGGCCCCGTCCTGATCGCCACCGGCATCATGCTGCTGCTGGGCCTCGGCACCCGGCTGTCGCTGTTCATCCAGGGCTTGATTTACATCATGTTGACGGCGGGGTTCATTTTGATCCGTCAGGACGACGGCATTGCCTGGCTGGGGATTCACGTTGCGCTGGTCGCGCTGGCCCTGATGCTCGCCAAATACAACAAACTCGCAATTTTCAAAAAATGGTAACGCAACCCATCACCCGCCGCGAATTCATCAGCACCACCGCCGCCGCCGGCGCGGGGCTGATGCTCGCCTCCGGCGCGAAAGTTTTCGGCCAGACCAAGTCGCCCAACAGCAAGCTGAACGTCGCGCTCATCGGTTTCGGCGCGGAGGGCCGCGTGCTGCTGGAATCACTTTTGAAGATTGACGGCATCCAGCTCGTGGCCATCTGCGACATCTGGGAATACGCCCGCACCTACGGCGAACGTTACCTGAAGAAAATGGGCAACGAAGTGCGCGCCTACGAAAATTATGAAGACCTGCTGGCGAAGGAAAAAGACCTGCAGGCGGTCATCGTCGCCACGCCGGATTTCTGGCACGCGCCCATGACCAACGCCTGCCTGAAGGCGGGCCTGCACGTCTATTGCGAAAAGATGATGAGCAACACCATTGAAGGCGCGCGTTCGATGGTGCAGACGATGCGCGAGACCGGCAGGCTGCTGCAGATCGGCCACCAGCGCCGCAGCAATCCGCGTTACATTTTCGCGCTGAACCGGCTCATACGCGACGCGAAACTTTGCGGCCGGTTCACCGCCGCGCAGGCGCAGTGGAACCGCGCGGTGACGGAGGATTTCGGCTGGCCGAAGCATTCGGACATGAAGCCCGAACAACTGGCAAAATATGGTTACACGGACATGCACCAGTTCCGCAACTGGCGCTGGTTCAAGGGCCTCGGCGGCGGGCCGCTGTCCGACCTGGGCGCGCATCAGATTGACATTTTCAACTGGTGGCTAGGCTCGCCCGCCTGTTCCGTGATGGCCAGCGGCGGGGTGGATTATTACACCACGCACGAATGGTATGACAACGCCATGGTGATCTATGAATATAAAATCCCCACCGGGGTGGTCCGTGCGTTTTACCAGGTGCAGACCACGACCAGCGCCGGCGGCGGGTATTTCGAAATGTTCATGGGCGACGAAGGCGCGCTCAAGATGTCGGAAAACCCGATTCTGGGCGCGATTTATCGCGAGGCCCGCGCGCCGTCCTGGGACGGGCTCATCCAAAAAAACTACATCCGCGCCAAAGCCGCGCCCGCCGTGCCGGCGGACGCCGCCAAAGTGGACGTGCGCGAAACCGCGCAGCTTGCGGAATACGAAATCCCCGTGTCGTTCAACAAGCCGCCGCACATGCCGCACCTGGAAAACTTTTTCAAGGCCATCGAGGGCAAGGCGAAATTGAACTGCCCCGGCGACGAGGCGTTCGCCAGCGAATACGTCATCCACAAGGCGAACGAAGCCATTCCGCTGCAAAGCAGGCTGGCGATCACCGCCGCCGAAACCGCCGCCTGATCAAATTTTGAACAGCCGCAAACAAACCCAGTCTCAATTTTACATGAACAAATTATTTTCCAAACTCACGATTGCCGTTTTGCTCACCGCCACCGCCACCGCCGCGCTGGCCCAGGACAAAGTTCCGCTGAAAACGGATCTGCCCAAGCCGCTCTTCGTCGGCACGCCGGTGCCGATCAAAGTGCCGAATTTGGAAGTCCCGCAAAAAGGCCTGCGCCCCGACTTCCTGGTGCCCGCCGGCTCGGTCAATCTCGCCAAAGGCAAAAAAGTCACCGCCAGCGACAGCGAGCCGGTCGTCGGCACGCTGGATCTCGTCACGGACGGCGACAAGGAAGGCGACGAAGGTTCGTGGGTCGAACTCGGACCCGGCAAGCAATGGGTGCAGATTGACCTCGAAAAAGAATCTGACATTTACGCCGTGCTGGTCTGGCATTTCCATTCGCAGGCGCGGGTTTATTTTGATGTCGTTGTGCAGGTGTCCGACGACCCGGCCTTTGAAAAGGGCGTGACCACGATCTTCAACGCCGACGCGAGCAACGAACTCGGCCTCGGCGCGGGCAAGGACCGGCCTTACATTGAAGACTACCAAGGCAAACTGATTGACGCAGGGGATGTCAAAGGCCGGTATGTCCGGCTTTACAGCAAAGGCAACACGACCAACAAGCTGAACCATTACATCGAGGTTGAGGTGTGGGGCAAGCCCGCCGCCTAGACGGAGCGCGGCGTTCACGCCGCGTCAGCTTTCACCGCGAAAAGGTGGCGGGCAGACTCTGCGCTTGAATTTTTGGGAGTTGAAGCGGGCAAAAGCCCGCACTCCGGCTGCAAACAAAATCAAGCTTACGACGCCATCGCCAAAAATCCGCTGGGCCATCTTCTTGGGCATCGCCCTGTTCGCGCTCGCCATCCGTCTGCCGCGGCTCGGTGAACGGCCGATGCACACGGATGAATCCGTCAACGCCTACATCACCGGCGAGCTTCTCGCCGGGGGGAATTTTCACTACGACCCGCAAGACCGTCACGGCCCGCTTTTGTATGCCGTCGCCGAGCCGCTGGCAAAACTGCTTGGCGCAAAAAACTTTTCCGAACTGACGGAAACGCAGCTCCGCCTCGTGCCGGTCATCATCGGCAGCGCCATTGTTTTGCTGTTGGGCGCGGGCGTGGAGATGTTCGGCTTCATCGCCTGCCTGATCGCCGCGCTGCTGTTCGCCATCGCTCCCCTGCCCGTTTATTACAGCCGCTATTTTATTCATGAAACGTTGTTTGTGGCCGCGACGCTCGGCTTGATTCTGTCCGGCGGGCGCACCTTGCAAAAAAGTTCCATTTCAGCCGCCGCCCTCGCCGGCTTCTGCGCGGCGCTGATGCTGGCGTGCAAGGAAACTGCGGTCATCCATTTTTTCGCCCTCGGATTCGCGGTCATCTGCGGCTGCTTTTTGAAGCCGCGCGAAAAGCTGCCGCCGCCAAAAACTGTGGCGGCCGCGCTCGGCGTCTTCCTGTTCACCGCCATTTTGCTGTTCACCTGGTTCGGCCGGAACTGGACGGTGTTCGCGGATTTGCTGCGCGCCATTCCGAGCTTCGCGGCCCGCGCCGGCGGCGAAGGCCATGAAAAGGCGTTTGGCTACTACGTTCATCTGCTGGATCCGATGCTGATCTTGTTGCTCGTGGCCATCGGCGGTGTGTATGTCGCGGTTTGTGACGCCGTCAGTGGCACGCGCAAACCGAATTTTCTGCTGGCCGTTTACGGGCTGGTCATTTTCCTGATTTACTCCGCCATTCCTTACAAGACGCCGTGGCTGGCGTTAAACCTCTGGCTGCCGTTGGCGCTCCTCTGCGGAGCCGGCGTGGCGGCGTTTTGGGAGCAGATCAAAAATCCGGCGGGCCGCTGGGGCATTGGCATCGCCGGCGCGTTTTTGCTGGCAGTGCTGGCGACGCAGACAAAAGTGTTCGCCTTCGACAAACCGGCGGATGAAAAAAATCCCTACGCCTACGCGCACACCGGCGAGGATTTGCTCCGTTTGCCGCCGCGCCTGCAGGAACTGGGGCGGCGAAATAATCTTCCCAACCCGCGCATTGCCGTGGTGGCCGCCGATGCCTGGCCGCTGCCGTGGTATCTGCGGACATTTTCCCAGGCCGGTTTCTGGCAGCCCGGACAGGAAACGGGCGACGCCGATTATTTCATCACCACGACGGATGTTTCCGACAAGCTGGCGGCGCGGTTGAAAAATTTCCGCCCGGAATTTTTCGGCGTCCGGCCCAATGTGCTGCTGATTTTGTGGGTGCCGGAAACCACAAATGCACCGCCAGCCCCCAAAAAGCCATGAGCGAAATCCATTTCTTCAATCATCATGCGATGGCGACGCAGTTCCAGATCCGGATCACGGACGAGCAAAAGACTTACGCCGCGCAGACGGCGCAGGCGGCGTTCGCGGTGACGGACGAGCTTGAAGCGCACCTCAGCCGGTTCCGTGCGAACAGCGACATCGCGCAAATCGCGCAGCTTGGACCGGGTGAAAAATTGCGCGTGAGCGAACCCGTTTTCGCCTGCCTGGAAATCGCAAAAAAAATGGAGCTGGCCACGCGCGGAGCTTTTTCCGTGACGGCCGCCGCGCTGCAATCGCAGCCGGCGCAGCCGCGGTGGACTTTGTTGAAGGACCAGTTTGCCATCCGCTGCGACGCTGGCAGGCTGGAACTGGATCTCGGCGCCATCGGCAAGGGCTTTGCGCTGGATCGCATGGCGGAAGTGTTGCACGAATGGTCCTGCCTGGCTTTTTTGCTCGTCGCCGGCGGCAGCAGCATTCTCGCCGGCGACGCGCCAGCCGGCACCGCCGGCTGGTCCTGCGGCCTGGGCGATGATAATTCGCCGCGCCGTTACTGGCTGAAAAACGCCTCGTTGAGCGGCTCCGGTCTCGCGGTGAAGGGAAAGCATATTTTTGATCCGCGCACCGGCCGGCCGGCGCAGCGGCAGAATCGCGCATGGGCTTTGACGGAAACCGCCGCCGAATCGGACGCGCTTTCAACGGCGTGCATGGTTCTGGACGAGACGGGAATCGCCGCCGTGCTGGCGGCGGACAAATCCTGGCTGGTCTTTTTGGACGAACCCGGCCAGGCGCGGACCTTCGGCGAGCGCCCGCCGCCGCCGCGCGCATAAAAATTTTGCTGATAAACAGCGGATTGAGACGGGGTTCAAGCCGGATGAACGCCCGTTTTTTTTCAGAGGGAGAGGCGGGCCGGGCACCGGGCTTGAAATTTGACTTGTCAAAACCGGCAGAATGGCTATGATAACGCCGTCTGTGAGAAAAATCGACCTTTCGGATATGGTAAATCTTCAAGTGAACTTGGTTCAGTTTGATGATTTGAAACCCGGTAGTCGGGAACAGACGAAATCGGTTAAATAAACAGCAATCATCAAATGAGCACGAAATTGTTTGTGGGAAATCTTTCCTTCAACACCACGGAAAATGACCTGCAGGAGGCGTTCGCCGCCCACGGCCAGGTCGTCGAAGCCGACCTCATGATGGACCGGATGACCGGTCGTTCACGCGGTTTCGCTTTCATCACCTACTCCACGCCTGAAGAGGCGCAGAAGGCCATTGCGGCCATGAACGGCGCGCAGCTCGACGGTCGCGCGTTGACGGTCAACATCGCCCGTCCAAAGGAAGAACGTCCGCCCGGCGGCGGCGGTCGCGACCGCGGTCCACGCCGTGATTTCGGCGGCGGCGACAGCGGCGGCGGTGCCGGCGGCCGGCGTGAACGCTATTAATTTTGAATCAAATGGCGGGCGGCGTCCATTCCGGGCGCCGCCCTCCGTCTTTTTCGGAAGTGTAATTCAGAAGTTCTTTCCGAAGTCTTTTTCATTTTTTCCATGGAAGAGCATATCGAAATTGAGGGACGCATCCTGACGGTTCTGGCGGGAACCATGTTCCGCGTTGAATTGGACAACAAGCACCAGGTGCTGGCAACCATCTCCGGCAAGATGCGGAAAAAATTCGTGCGCCTGACCTCCGGCGACCGGGTGAAGATGGAAATGTCCCCCTACGATTTGAACAAGGCGCGCATCGTCTGGCGCATCGGTTGAAAAGTCCGGCGTCCAAAGTCTGAAGTCCAAAGTCAAATGTGAAGAATGTTGGCTTTGGACTTTGAACTTTGGAATTGAAGCATGACCTCCGCCATCATCGTCGCCGCCGGCAAAGGCACGCGCATGGGCGCGAACGTGGACAAGCTGTGGCTCGAAGTCGCGGGCCGTCCCGTGGTCGCCCACACTTGGAAACGATTTAACGACGCGCCGTGCATTGACGAAATCATCCTCGTGGTGCGTGACGGAATGCAGGAACCCTTCGCGGAGCTCGCGGCCAAGTTCAAGTTTCAAAAACCGTTTTGCCTCGTCGCCGGTGGCGAGGAAAGACAGGATTCGGTCTGGAACGGACTTGAAGCCCTCTCGGCCAAAGCCAGAATCGTCGCCATTCAAGATGCGGCGCGGCCCTGCACAAGCGCGGACTTGATTGCGGCGACGATTGAAGCAGCGCTGGAAACGGGCGCCGCCGCGGCCGCGCAGCCGGTGGCGGACACGATCAAGGAATCCGCCGACGGCAACATCATTTCGCGCACGGTGGACCGCTCAAAACTCTGGTCGGTGCAGACGCCGCAGACGTTTCGCGTGGAAATCATCCGCAACGCCATCGCCACCGCGCGGCAAAAAGGCCGCTTGCTGACCGACGACACGGCGGCGTGCGAACTCATCGGCCAGCCGGTGCGCCTGGTGAGAAGCACCACGCCGAATCCCAAGGTGACGGTGCCGGCGGATCTCCCGTTCGTTGAATCTCTATTGCGGGAACATTGAACATCCAATGTGGTTTAGCGGGTGTTATCGGACGTTGAGCGTTGAATGTCCGATGTTCAATGTTGCAAAATCAAATTCTCAAAGACTTTGTGTCTTGGTGCCTTCGTGGTAAGTTTTTCCAAGTTATGAAACGCAGTTTTATCTTCGGCCTCGTGCTGGTGGCGCTGGTGCTCAATCTGGCTCTGGGCGCGAACCTTTATTTGCGCGGCGCCAGGCCGGCCAGCGACGACAGTGCGCAGGCGGGCGAGGAGCTGTTCGATGACGCGCTCCAGAAAATCCACAGCGAATATGTGGACGGCAAGAATTTGACCTACCGCCAGTTGGTTTATTCCGCGCTCAAGGGCGCCGTCGGCAAGCTGGATCCGCACAGCGAGTTTCTTGACGCTGATTCCTTCCAGGAGCTGCAGGACGACACCGAGGGGCAGTTCGGCGGACTGGGCCTGATGGTCGGGATGAAGGAGGGTTATGTCACCGTGATCGCCCCGATGGATGACACGCCCGGCGCGCGCGCGGGCATTTTGAGCGGCGACCGCATCATCAAGGTCGCGGGCCGGAGCGTGGACAAGGTGCCGCTCGGCGACGTGGTGAAAGAACTGCGCGGCGACCCCGGCTCCACCGTGACGCTCACCATCGAACGGCCGGCCACCGGCGCGCGGAAAAATTTCACGCTCACCCGCGCCGTCATCCAGATGGACATGGTCAAGGACCTCAACGGCCAGAAAAAATTTCCGCTCGATGAAAATAAAATCGGCTACGTCCGCATCACGCAGTTCGGCGAGAAGACCGGCGACGAGCTGGAGGCCGCGCTGGACCAGCTCAGGCGGCAGGGCATGAAAGGATTGATTTTGGATTTGCGCTGGAATCCCGGCGGCCTGCTCGATCAGGCCGTGGAGGTCTGCCAGAAATTCCTGCCGAACGGACAGCTCGTCGTCTCCACCGAAGGCCGGCACACGGTCGAAAAATATCTGGCGCGCGGCGGCGGTGATGAGCTTAAGAACGTGCCCATCGTCGTGCTGGCCAACCTCGGCAGCGCGAGCGCGGCGGAAATTGTCACCGGCTGCCTGCAGGACTTGCACCGCGCGGTCGTGCTGGGCGAAAAAACTTTCGGCAAAGGTTCCGTGCAGACCATTTTCCCGCTTGACGACGGCTCCGCGCTCAAGCTCACCGTCGCCAAATATTACACGCCGAGCCACAAGGTCATTCATTAACACGGCATCACGCCGGATATTTTCGTGCCGTTGACCGACGACGAAGAGGCGGCGGTGCTGATCAAGCGGGCGCCTGGCGGCCTTGAATCCCTGCCCGAAAAGGACCGCGCCGGCGTCGCAGCCATGCATGACGAACAGCTTGACCGCGCCGATGATTTGCTCAAAGGGCTGCTGCTCTACGACAAGCTGACCGCCGCGCCCAGACCGGAAAAGGTGGCGGCAAAATGAACCGCGTTAAACCGTTGAACCGTTTCAGCGTTTCAACCCTTTAACCCGTCAACGCTCAAACGAATGACCCTGCTCGCGCTTGAAACTTCCTGCGATGAAACCAGCGCCGCCGTGGTGCGCGCAGGGAAAATCCTGGCCAACACCGTTTCCTCGCAGATCAAGCTCCACGAAGAATACGGCGGCGTCGTGCCGGAGCTCGCCGCGCGCGAACATCTCAAGAACCTTCTGCCCGTGGCGCAGGCCGCGCTGCGCCAGGCCGGAGTTTCCCCGCAGGAATTGGATGCTGTCGCCGCCACGCAGGGGCCGGGGCTGGCCATCGCCCTGCTCATCGGCTTCAAGGCCGCGCAGGCCGCCGCCTTCGCGCTCCACAAACCGTTCATCGGCATCAACCATCACGAGGCGCACCTGTATTCACCGTGGATTGCCGGCCAGCCGCCCGCCGCCGACTTCGCCGCTTTTCAGCCGAACGTCTCGCTCATCGTCAGCGGCGGGCATACGATGCTCGTGCTCGTGGAATCCGAACTGAAACACCGCGTGCTCGGCGGGACGATTGACGATGCCGCCGGCGAATGTTTCGACAAGACCGGCAAGCTCATGGGCCTGCCGTATCCCGCCGGGCCGGTCATTGACCAACTGGCGGAACCGGGGAATCCCGACGCCTACGACTTCCCGCGTCCGCTGCTGCACGAGGCGAATGACGACTTCAGTTTCAGCGGCCTCAAGACCTCCGTGCGCTATTTCATCCGCGATCATCCGGCGCTGCTGGAAGACCGGCAGAAAGTCTGCGACCTCTGCGCCAGCGTGCAGGCCGCCATCGTGGAGGTGCTCGTGAAGAAAACGCTTCGCGCCGCGAAACGTGAAGGCGTCCGCTGCGTGACCATGTCCGGCGGCGTGTCGTGCAACCGTTCCCTGCGCAATGAACTGGCCCGCGCCTGCACGCGGAACGGTTTCACCCTGCGCCTCGCCGAAAAGTCCCTTTGCACCGACAATGCCGCCATGATCGGGGTTCTGGCCGAAAGAAAACTGCTGGCGAACGTGCCGCTGCCGTCGTTGGACGAGGAAATCATGCCCGGCTGGGCGCTGGCGTGATTCAATTCTGTTGATAAAATCCCGCCTTTGCACCACAGTGCCCGCATGGATGCCGAAATTTTCAAGGCGAGCCGCTGGACCCGGGGCAATCATCTCTTTCCCACGGTCATCGAGGTGACGGACCGCGCGGTCATCCGCCACAAACGCTCGTGGTTCAGCCAGGACGAGATCAGCATCAGCATCAGCAAGGTCGCCTCCGTCCACATCAAGACGGGCATCCTGTGGTCGGACATCCTGATTGAATCCAGCGGCGGCTCGGACCCGCTGGCAAGCCACGGTCACACCAAGGCCGATGCCCAGCGCATCCGCGCCCTCGTCGAGGCGGCCCAGACAACAGTGAACGGCCCGGAGAAACTGAAGCTGCCCTAGGGCATGATTCCCCCTTGCGGGCGGCGGCTTTTTTTCCCCCGCCAAATCCCCCGCCGCGTGACGCATCATCAGGGGCTGGCAATGGCGGCTTGCATCCGCTGCAAATCTGGATTGTTGGGCGTCGTCGCGCTTGGCGTCAGCGCCAGCGTCCGGGCATCCTTCCAGCGCCAGTGTTCGGCGTGGCCGTCGGCAAATGAGAAATTGCAGCCGCGCGAATGCCAAATTGCCGGAATGTCATTCCAATTGTCACCAACCACGGTCATGGCGAAATAGCCGTCATTGATGCTCAACGGGCTTTCATCCACAAACACCAGGGCCAGCGAAGGGGGCGGCCGGGTCAGTTGACTGTCCGCATATTCGGAAGGATACCCGGAAACCCCGCCGGCCGCCTGCGCGTCATAAGGCTGTCCGTCTTTGAAACAAGCCAGTTGCGACTGCATGCTGCAGCTCCGGACATGGCCCGTCCGGTCGGCCGGGCAGCGATAAACGCCGGCATTCGGAACAAACGGATAAAGCAGTCCCCGCTGAATCAAAGTGAGGTTCGTGGCATCGGTCGGATCCGGCATCTCGCCATAGACCCAGCTTGGATAAGCCGTGCCGCCCCAGGGATCATCAACCACCAGATGGCCGCCGTTGTCTTCTTTATACATGCACCAGCCCAGCGCCAGTTGTTTATGGTTGCTGACGCACCGGATCTGGTAGGCCTTCTCCTTGGCCGCGCTCAACGCCGGCAGCAGCATCGCCGCCAGAATGGCAATGATGGCAATGACCACCAGCAATTCGATGAGGGTAAACCCCGCGCTCCACACCCGGCAACGGGGCGGACTGGCGGCGGCAACTGGCACTTGTTTCATCCTGGCAAGTCTGGCCGATGGCGTCAGGCCGATTGTCATGGTTTTGCAAAATTTGAAACACTTTTGGACTGGCCGTTTCCCTGGCCGCGACTGGCCGGCAGTCAGTCATCAGCCAACCTGGCAGGAACCCGCTTCTCTGGAGGGAACTGGCGGAAATGGCAGGTCTCTAATCATCTAATCAAAAGGTTCAATTCCAGACTGGCTTGAGGCTCTGCCAGAAGGTCTTGCTTCCGTGACGGAATGGCTTTGGTCTGGAGCAGAATGGCTTGATTCCGGCACGGCAGGTCTTGATTCTAAAACAGAATGCCTTGCTTCCATGACGGAATGGCTTTGGTCTGGGACAGAATGGCTTGATTCCGTGGCGGAATGTCTTTGGTCTGGAGCAGAATGGCTTGGGCATGACCTGGAATGGCTTGGTTATCCCGCCCGGTTTTGACCAGACGGCCTGGCATCGCCCTGGCAAATAGTTGAAGTTATTGTGCTTATGCAGATATGGGCATTTACTCATTTCTCTCATCATTTTTCTTGCCATTCTCAAGGCCGTCTGATAGGCTGTCACTCGAAGCCAGAAACAACAACCAAACGGCAGCGGTGTGGTTTATTGGGATCAACCGTGGAATCCGATGCGATGAAGGGCGTTTTTCCATGAACCAGACACCCCTGCTTTAACTAATGCCAATAATATGCCACTATTCCGACTCTCCCTGGGTTATGCACAAAAGCGGGATGCCGAACTGGATGATTTTGCCACCAATGTGGTCGTCAAGATGACCATCAATGCGGCGGTGTTCCCCGGCCAGACCGCCAACGTGACCGCCGTGGGCACGGCACAAGTGAATTACCATGCCTCTCTGGCGGCCGCCAAAGGCAATGGCAGGGCCGCGACGGCGGACAAGGAGGCCAAGCGCGCCATTTTGGAGGGCACCCTGCGCACCCTCGCCCTTTCCATTCAGGCCATCCCCGGCCTCACCTCGGTCAATGCCGAACTCTCCGGTTTCGATGTGATTGTGTCCGGCCCCCATCCGCCCGTGGATGTGGACGTGCCCGTCATCCTTGGCGTCACCAATCCTGCCAGCACCAAACTGGGCATCCAATTGGAGGGCGTTTATGGCGCCAAAGCCTACGAGTTCCGCGCCATAGTGGGCAGCAACCCGCCGGTGCTGCTGGGCACGTTTCCCTCCACCCGTGGCATCGTTCTGGAGAACCTCGTGCCCGGAACCCTTTATGTGCTGCAAGTCCGCGCCGTGTTCGGCTACAACCGCTTCAGCGAATGGAGCGAGCCGGTGAGCCACATGTGCACATGATAGAAGATATTTCTTGAATGCCCGTAAAATGGCCGCAGAATCCAATAATGGTTTTGTCAATCTATTGTCCCCATTGTCATGAAAGAACTGCATTAAGTGTTGGGCAGGTTCCAGGCCGCAATTGCGCCGCTTCGTGTCCAGATAACCGCGGCAACCGTTGGTGGATTGGAATTTGCAATGGTTGTGGAAGTGCTTGTTTGGTATCCGAAGACGGATCGAAAATTTATCCTCACCCGCTTCCATCACCAACTGATAAAAATATTCCAAATGATTTAAGACATGATTTAGACGAAGCAAAGCTTTGCCTTTCCGTGCAGTGTTTTCGTGCTTGCGCTGCAATGGCACGCAGATGTGTTCAACAAGCTTGTCTCAAGAAAGGCTGTAAAAAGTCAAATCTGGTCGAGCAAATTGTCGAACTGACGCAAGCGGGACATATTACCAAAGACATTAAAGAATGGGCGGCTGTGGTTCGTTGGATTGGCAATGATGCGGCGCATCCAAATGGTCAAATAGTCAGCAAGGGAGATGCGGAAGACTGCCTCGAATTAGCCGAACAATTTCTTCATGTTTTATTTGTTGCTCCGGCGCTTGCAAAGGCACGCCGAGCTAAAACAGGCAAATAAACCATCATCAGGCATTCACCGCTTCCGGCTCGGCCCATTTGTGGTGTTCCTTGATGAGGTCCACCAGGCGGTCCACGGCCTCGGCTTCGGGGATGTTGAACTTGATGGCCTGTTTGCCGACGTAGAGATTGATCTTCCCCGGCGCTCCGCCCACATAGCCAAAGTCCGCATCCGCCATCTCGCCGGGTCCGTTCACGATGCAGCCCATGATGGCGATCTTCACGCCTTTGAGATGCTCGGTGCGGGACTTGATGCGCGCCGTCACGGTCTGGAGGTTGAACAGCGTCCGGCCACAGCTCGGGCAGGCGACGTAATCGGTCTTGAACGAACGGCAGCCCGCCGCCTGCAAAATGTTGTAGGCCAGCCGCAGTGACTGGCCGGCGCCGGATTCGCCGCGAATGAGAATGGCGTCGCCAATGCCGTCGGCCAGCAGCCCGCCGATGACGACCGAGGCCCGCAGCAGGGCGATCTTGGGTTCCAATGGAACCGGTTCAAAATGGATGCAATCCTTGAGGAGAATGGGATTGTGGCGGCCGAGCCGTTTCAGTTTTGCCGCCAGCAGGCGGAAGGCGGTGATGGCCGGCAGTTTTAGGCCGTCCTTGACGGTGACAAGCTGGGTGTCGGAGTTGATGTCAAAGTCCCGGGTGGGGTCAATCTCGGCAAGGTTCAGGTCTTCATAAACCGCCTCCGGTTTCACGTCGTCCTTGGGGCGGATCTTGTGCGCGACTTTGTTCCAAGCTGCCCTGGTAACGACGACGCGGATGAGCTGTTTGCCACCGCATCGGATGTTTTCGGCCAGTTCAATCTCCGGCGTTTCGCGGCGCCCGAAGTGAAACGGGTCAAAGGGGAATGAAGCGGCCGAAGCGAGCGGGCTTTGGTCGTGCAATTGGAGCGGATTCACGTCGGCCGCCACGGAAAGAATTGGAATCTGCGCCAGCAAGTCGCGGCAGACCTCGATTTCGCGGGGGGAATCTTCCGTGAGGGAGACGCGGAGGGTGTCGCCGAGTCCGTCGCAGAGCAGGGAGCCGATGCCGATGGCCGATTTGATGCGGCCGTCCTCGCCTTCGCCCGCCTCGGTGACGCCCAGGTGAACGGGATAGTTCCAGTCCGACCCTTCCTGTTCCAGCCGGGCGACGAGGAGGCGATAACATTCAATCATCACCTTCGGGTTGGACGACTTCATGGAGAACTTGAAGTTGTGGAAGCCGTGCTGGCGGCAGATGCGGGCGAATTCGAGGGCGCTCTCGACCATGCCCAGCGGGGAATCGCCGTAGCGGTTCATGATGCGGTCGGAAAGGGAGCCGTGGTTCGTGCCGATGCGGATGCAGCGCTTTAATTTCTTCGCTTCCAGCACGAGCGGCGTGAATTTGTCCTCGATGCGCTTGAGTTCCGAGGCGTATTGCTCGTCGTTGTATTCCTTGACGGCGAATTTCTTGGAGTCGGCGTAGTTGCCGGGATTCACCCGGACGACTTCCACCCACTTCACCGCTTCCATCGCCGCTTCGGGTTTGAAATGGATGTCGGCGACGATGGGCACGTTGCAGCCCTGGCGGCGCAGTTCAGCAACAATGTTCTGCAAATTCGCCGCGTCCTTCACGGTCGGCGCGGTGATGCGCACGAGCTGGCAGCCGACGGCAACAAGTTCGAGTGTCTGCCGCACGCACAGCGCGGTGTCCATCGTGTCGCAGGTGAGCATGGACTGCTTGACGACCGGATGATCGCCGCCCAGCACAAAGCCGCCGTTCGCCGGATCGCCGATGACAATCTCGCGCGTCTGGCGGCGGTGATAAAAGTAAGGAGATTCGCAGTAGCGCATAAGATTTAGCAGCGCATAAGTTTATTTCGCAAAAACCACGGGCGGCTCGTGGTCGGCGCGGGCGCTGCGCAGCCAGTCGCCGGTGTCGAAGAACGCGATGTAGAGCATGAAGGTGATGAGCACCGCCGCGAAACCGCTCTGGATGTAGTTCAAGATGCCCGCGCTCACCGGACGGCGGCGGACGGCTTCGATGAGCGAGAGCGTGATGTGGCCGCCGTCCAGCACCGGCAGCGGCAGCAGATTGAGCAGGGCGAGATTTACGTTGAGGATGACGCTGAACCACAGCACGCGCCGCCAGCCGTCCTCGTCTTGAAACAGATTGCTGTAAACGCGGATGATCATCACCGCGCCGCCGAGCTGCTGCACGCCGATTTCGCCCTTGTGCGCAAACAGCGCGCCGAACGTGTTGAAAATCTGCGCGGCGCTGGCCTGGATCTGCTCCAGCGGCTTCGGATGCATCAGCGCGGTGTTCGTGTCGCCCTGCCACGCCATGATGCCGAGCAGCGGCGGCGCATTCGTCGGCGACAGCGGTCTCACCGCGAGCAATTCGCGGTCAAATGATTCCGCACCGCGCCGGACGGACAGCGTGACCGGTTTGACCACGGTGTTGCTCATCGCCTGCTCCACATAGTCCACGGCGGCGGGGCTGTAAATTTTCTCGCCGTTCAGCGCCACCACTTCGTCATCCGGCTTCAGGCCGGCTCGCGCGGCGGGGCTGTTGGAGGCGATTTCATAAATGGTCGCCTTGTCGGCAGCCGCAATGAGAATCTGCCGGAGCGCCTTGCGCTCAAACCATTTCGTCGTGCGATGATACGGCACCGCGTAGGCCGTGGCTTCCTGGCCGTCGCGGAGATATTTGATGGCGATGTTCGTGCCGGTGCTGGTTACGATGCGCCATGTCACGCTGTCCGAAGAAGTCGGCGCAAAATGATGAACGGGCTTTCCGTCTATGGCCAGAATCGTGTCGCCCGGACGCAGGCCGGCCTTCCAGGCGGGACCGGCCGGGTCCACCCAGCCGACGGTCGTGGTGTTGTCGGCCTCGTTCGTCGGGCGGCCAACGCCCCAGACCACCAAGGCGAAAGCGAACGCCAGCAGCAAACTGAACAGCGGCCCGGCGAAGGCCACGATGATCTTGTCGAGCGGCGGGACGTTCGGCAGTTGTTCGACGGGCGTCTCGGACTTGCCTTCGATGGCTTCCATCGTCGCCATCTGCGGCAGCGAGACTTAGCCGCCGAACGGCATCGTGCCAAGGGCGTATTCCACGCCGCCGATTTTCTTTTTCCAGACCGGCTTGCCAAACCAGATGGCGAACCGCTCAACCTTCAGGCCGCGCCAGCGCGCCGCGAGATAGTGTCCCAGCTCGTGGACGCCGATGATGAGGTTGAAAATCAGGATGACTTCCAGCGCAATCAGGATGTAATGCAAAATGGTCATTTCAATCAGGGGAAGAATATAGCAGCCGGAAAAATTACCGCAAACCTTACCGTGCCGCCTCGCGCCGCGCCCACGCGTCGGCTTCCAGGATCTGCCCAAGCGTCGGATGCACCACGGTTTGATGCGCGGCCATCGTGCGCCGGACGGTTTCGGTGATCTGCGGAAAGTTGATTTTACGGTTCACGAACGCTTCGACCGCGACTTCATTCGCCGCGTTCAACACCGCCGGCAAGGTTCCGCCGGTCTCGCCCGCCTGACGCGCGAGGCCAATCGCCGGAAAGCGCGCCAGGTCCGGTTCTTCAAACGTCAGCGCGCCCAGCCTGGGGAAATTTGTCTGCACGCGGCCGCTGGCGGCGCGGCCGGGACAGGTCAGCGCATATTGGATCGGCAGGCACATGTCCGGCGTGGAAAGCTGCGCAATGAGCGCGCCGTCCACAAACTCCACCAGCGAATGCACGATGCTCTGCGGATGCACCAGCACGCCGACCCGCGCCATTTCGACGTCGAACAGCCAGCGCGCCTCGATCATTTCCAGCCCCTTGTTGAACAGCGTCGCGGAATCAATCGTGACCTTGCGGCCCATCACCCACGACGGATGTTTGAGCGCGCGCTCGACGGTGATCTCGGAAAATTTTTCCTGCGGCCAGTCCGCTTTGCTGCGGAACGGTCCGCCGCTGGCGGTCAGCCAAAGTTTTCGGACCGAGCTTGTCGGCTTGCCGTCGAGACATTGAAAAATCGCCGAATGCTCGCTGTCCACGGCGAGCACGCGCACGCCGTGTTTGCGCGCCTCGTTCATCACGATTTCGCCGGCCATCACCAAGATTTCCTTGGACGCGATTGCGATGTCCTTGCCCGCGCGGATCGCCGCCAGCGCCGGCTGCAAGCCCGCCGTGCCGACAATCGCGATCAGGACAATGTCCGCCGCCGGCAGCGTGGCGAGTTCCAGCAAACCGTCGTTGCCGCAGAAAACTTCGCAGCTTGTGCCAAGGGTGCTTTGCAGCTGCTTCGCCTTCGCCGGATCGTTGATGGAAATGACGGCGGGCCGGTGCCTGCGCGTCTGCTCCAGCAGCAATTCGGAATTGCGGCCTGCCGCGAGGCCGACGAGGCGGATTTGATCCGGCAAATCTTCCGCGACTTTGACGGTGCTGGTGCCGATGCTGCCGGTGCTGCCGAGTAAAACGACGTTTTTCATTTAGAAAATTTCACCACCGAGACACCAGGGCGCAAAGAAAAATCTTTTTTCTCGAAACTTGTAGTCCTGGTGCCCTGGTGGTTCATGGGACTAAAACGTGGCGCAGATATAAATACATGATCGGGGCGTTGAACAAAAGGCTGTCGAGCAAATCCAAAATGCCGCCGATGCCGGGCAGGATGTTCCCCGAATCTTTTGCGCCGCACTCGCGCTTGAACAGCGATTCAATCAAATCGCCGAGGACCGCCGTGATGCTCAAGATGACGCCGAGCACGACGGCCTGACGGGTGTTCATGCCCGCCATGTGGCCGCCGAGAAAATGCACGAACACCAGGCTCGCGCCGGTCGAGACCAGAATCGCGCCGACGAAACCCTCCCACGTCTTGCCGGGGCTGATGCGCGGAATCATTTTATGTTTGCCGATGAGCGAGCCGACGACATACGCGCCCATGTCGCTGAATTTCGTCAGCAAAATAAAATAGAGCAGAAAATATTTGCCTTCGACGCCGGGGAAGAAATTGATTTTCTGGATGAAGTTCAGCAGCCACGGCACATACATCAGGCCGAACAGCGTCACGGCAATCGCGCTGAGGCCGGCGGGATTTAATTTCGCAAAAAGCTGGCGGAGGCTCAAGCCGAGGACGAACAAAATCAGGAAGCCGGTTTCAAAATCGTTCACGCGCGCGGGCGAACCGTTGGCCGTGCCGAGGTGCCCGGTGACGTTCAAAAAGGTTCCGACCATCAGCAGCACGCCGCCGATGACGCCGGAAATTTTGAAGCTGGCCAGCCCGCGTTTTTGCGCCAGGCCGTAAAACTCCACCAAGCCCGCCAGCGCCAGAAATGCGACCAGCAGCACAAAGACGCCGTCGGAAATGAAACGCTTGCCGGAGAACATGGCCGTAAGAATGGCCGTCCAGAGAATCACCGTGGAAACCAGGCGACGCAGAAAAACCTTCATTTTGGAAGGCGGTTGGATTGCGCTGGCCGGGTCGGACATGGACGAGAAAATTAGCAGGCCGGCCGCGGAAAGCCAACGGTGTTTTACCGGAAAAGCCCGAAAACGGCTGATTAAAAAGAAAAGAGGCCGGACACTACTCCGGCCTCAATGAGAACAAGCGCTCTAAATCTTTTGACGCCCGCCGCAGTTCAAGTTTTGCACACGTTCAACCGCACTTTGCGTCCAACAACAATAATAGAATAACACATCCCCGATTTCTGGCTTGTCACCAGATGTGGTTACATGTCCCCACGGGAGTGTGCCTTTGACGTAGGCAGATTGTTTTAAAACCTCAATGTTTATGCGGTCAGAAGCGGTCTAATTTAAGCGCGGATTTTTGGCAGGCTTTTTGCCGCTTGCCAAAAAGGAGGGGAAGGCAGAGGATTTATTGAACCCGAAAATGCACAATCTTACCGAAAAAGACCATTTTGAATATGCTTGGCGTCATTTCACCGTAATTGCCGACCAGCGGTTAAAAACTTTTAATTTTTACATCATCATGGTCGCGGCGGGGGTGGCAGCTACGCTGGCCGCCTTCGAGAAAAAAGAGGCGGCTTGGATTATGTTTTCCGTTGGCGTTTTGAACATGGTTTGCGCGGTGGTTTTTTTCCTAATTGACGAGCGGAGCCGTCGTTTGGTTGAAATCCCCAAAATGGTTTTGATTGAATTTGAGGAGGCAAAAGACTGGAAATTATTCAGGACAGATGCTGCTCTGCAAAAAACACTTTGGCACAAAATCACATCCTACACATCGGCATTCAGACTGGCGTTTTTTTCGCAGTTTGTTTTTGGACTGGTGGTTGTTGTTGCGGCGATTATGTCCATGTTTCAGGATTTGCAAGAATCGCTTGAATCAGGACAACGCCACAGGCGACACTCAATCCAAGAGAAAACATTGCAATTACCAGCAAATCAATCATCAGGAATCTACCGCAGTCAAACGCCGCAATGGTTGCCTTCCCCTTCCCTTAATTCTTGGCGCGTTTAACGCGCTTGGCTGGCTGTTTGGCGGGCTTTTTTGGTGGTGGCGTGGCAATCAGCCGTTTCATGGCATCTTCAAAGCCCAGGCCGTGCGTGGTGACAAGTTTTGCTTTGGGCATATTCTATTGGCTTTACTTGCGAACAGTTTGGCACTTTGCTCTTGCCATTCAACTTCAAATTTATGAGTGACGAATCAGTCAAGCCCGCCACAAAACCAGCAGAGGAGCAACCAAAAGCCATAGGCATAAATTGCGAATCCGGCAATCAAATTGAAGAGCATACGCCGAGTTTGCCGACTGTTGAACAAAGACCAAAACGCAATGGCAAGACCGGCTGCAATCAAGAAAAAATCACCCATTGGGAGTATTTTGAACGATTCGTTAAATGTATAGAATGCGTGGCTTTGATTGGTGGCGTGGCCACAGCTATTTTCATAGGCTATCAATGGAAGGAAATGAGAAAAGCCAGTGAAGATGCCGAAAAAACCATCGCCTTGAGCCAGGGCCAACTGGACGAGATGAAGCAAGACAGGATTCTTGACGAAAGAGCTTGGGTTGCTCCATTTGAAATGATCGCAGAAAATTCCATTAGCGACACCAATAATACGGTTTTCAAATTGAGATTCAGAAACACAGGAAAAACACCGGCTTTGAACGTTTCTGAATCGCATGACATAGCCGGATGGGTCGGCGCAGTTCCAACCAATAATCCGCCGATTGAAATCTGCTCCATGATGCTTGCGCCAGATGGAATTAGTTTTATCGGATTTAAGATTGATAATTACACCGTCAGCGCAATTAAAGGCGGCTATTCGCCGTTCTTTGTATATGGGAAAATCAGTTACGATGACATTTTTGGGAATCATCACTGGACAGAATTTTGTTGGGGTATTGAGCGAGACCTGAATTTCAGGCCCGGCCCCACGCACAACGGATGCGACAAGCCCGAAAAAAAGAGCTAAAATCAAGATGGTTTTACTACGCCCTAAAATCATACTTTTCTCAAAATTGGGCGAGTCAAATCCGCGCCATTATTCGCTGCAAGAGCCATCCGCACCATTGCCGAATAATCGGCAACTTTTTTGCGGCAATCCGCGCAGTATTTAAACGGTTTTCGAGTTTTTGGATTGATGTCGCTAGGCTTTCCACATTGGCGGCATTTCCCAGCAGCGACGGCGCGAAGATGCCATGATTTAACCCGTCGCCGTTCGGATTGAATGAAAAGCCATTTCGCCAAAGCTGGCTTCTCCTTTTTGATTCTCGCCATAATCTGAAATGGCGTCAATTTGCGCGGCCTTGGCTTAATCAGCCAATCGCGTTCAGCGTAGTTTTTCCCTCAATTCACTGGCTGGCGATACATCAGGCGTTTGCCGGCAAACAGAGGCGGCATTGTGGCCATTCTAGCGCCATCGGTGAGCTTGTTCGTCCCCCAACGGAAAGCAAATTCATCGGCGTATTTCGGCAAGTGTTCCCGGCTAACGTGATGCCATGAGCCATAAACACCGCGCTTGAGCAGCGAGAAGAAACTTTCCGCGCCGTTAGTTGTCGAGATCGTGCCGTCGTCGTTTCTGCGATGATATTCGTCTTTTGAATGGTTCACAGAATCGTGCCGCGCGAATGACTTTCCCGCTGGCTTATAGCCGGGATGTTCGTCGGTGTTCACGATGGCCGATTTATCCACGCATTCAAACAGGCATTGACCAAGATTGTGTTGCGACACGCTGGCAATCACGCGAGTCTTTGCCCTGCCGCCACGTTCCAATAAAACGACAACCGGAGTTTTGCGGAGAAACGAAGTTTTTAATTCGCCTTTCCCGCCCACAAATGTCTCGTCAGCTTCCACAATGCCCTTTAATTTTACGCCATCATCACCGAACGCAAACCGGATGCGATGGCACATAAACCAAGCGGCTTTGTATGTGATTTTTAGCATCCGATGAATTTGATGTGCGGACATTCCCTTTTTGCTGGATGAAATCAGAAACATTGCCATCAACCATTTGCTAATCGGCAAATGCGAATCTTCCATGACCGTTCCGACTGTCGCCGTGAAAGTCTTGCGGCACGCAGAGCAGCAATAAAGACCGGCCCGCATTTTGTTCTTGGTTCCCGGCTTTGATTTCATCACATAGGCTTCGTCGTGCTTGCAATGAGGGCAAATCGGTTTGCCGCCGGGCCAGCGCATTGATTCAAACAGCTTGCGGGCTTTATTCTCGTTGGAATACTTCTTCGCCAGCATGAGCAGGTTTAGCTCGTCAGCATCGAATTTCGTTTTCATGTTGACTAAATGTGCAACATAAACTAAATTCTGTCAATACTAAATGTTGCACTTTTATTATGAGCGAAACAACCAAAATGGGCAGGCCGACGCTTCCAAAAAAGGAGAAGCGCGGGCAATACGTCACCACGCGCGTTTCATTGGCCGAATATGGCGAGATTGAAAAGGCCGCAAACGAGTCTGGCGACATGATGGCGACATGGGCTAGAAAGAAGCTACTCGCCGCCGCTCGCCGCGCTTAAATCGGTTTCAAACCAAGAAACAGCAATCAGGCAAGCTTCAATCTGCGGTTGCATCTGTCAAAGACATAATCCCGTGTCCCCAACGCGCCACCAGCTACCGTTGCAGGAATTTCGCCACCGCCTCGGTCCGCGTGCGCACCTGGAGTTTTTCGTAAATCCGGCGGATGTAGGTGTGGACGGTCTCGTAGCCGATGTTGAGCTTGTCGGCGATTTCCTTGTAGATCAATCCCTGCACCAGCAGGTCGAGCACCTGCTGTTCGCGCTCGGACAATTCGGGCGGGTCCCCGCCCGCCGGCGACGGCGACGGCGCCACGGGCTTTTGAAAGGACTGCACGACGAGCCGCGCGATGTGCGTGGTCATGGGTGAACCGCCGTGCTGCACTTCGCGGATGGCCGCGATCAATTCCTTTGTCGGCGTTCGCTTGAGCATGTAGCCGGCGGCACCGGCGGCGAGGGCGTTGAAAATATTTTCCGTGTCCTCGTAAACGGTGAGCATGATCACCTGCGTTTGCGGCAGCAGCGCCTTCAATTTGCGGACGCATTCCACGCCGTTCATGCCGGGCAGGTTGATGTCCATGAGAACCACGTCGGGCCTGGCCTTCGGCAGGCCGGCGAGGGCGTCCTCGGCGCTGGCGTAATCGCTGACAAAGCGGAAACCTTCCGCCCGGCCGATCACCTTGGCGAGCGTGCCGCGCAGCTTGTCGTTGTCCTCGACGATGGAAATGGCAATGGGCATTACTCAAGGAAGAATGAAGAAGGAAGAATGAAGAAACAAGCGTCGAACGCGGGCGAAAGATGTTTCTGCATTCTTCATTTTTAATTCTTCATTCAGTTTTTACCGGCACGGTCAGCTTCACCACCGTCCCGCCGTCCGCGCCGGGCGAAATCTCAAATTCCCCATGCACGTCCGTGAGCCGCCGGCGCATGTTTTTCAATCCGTTCCGCAACTTCTTTTTTGAAATGTCGCCCAGCCCGCGGCCGTTGTCGGTGACGCTCAAAATAAATTTGTCCGGCTCCAACTGCAGTTTCACATGCGCCTCGGTGGCGTGCGCGTGCTTGACGACGTTGTTGACGGCCTCCTTGAACGCGAGGAAAACATTGTGCCGCACCTCCGGCAAAATCGGCGCGGGCGGCAGTTGCGTCGGCAGCTCGGCGCGGTAGCTCACGCCGGCGAGCGCAAAATAATCCTGCGCGTATTTGCAGGCGTAGCTGGCAAGGCTTTCGAGCGTGTCGTTGGAGGGGTTCACGGACCAGACAATTTCGTCGAGCGAGCGCGTGGTCTCGCGCGCCGTGGCGCAGATCTGCTGCGCGTGCTGCTCGACTTCGCCGGGCAAGTTCTTGTCCGCCTCGGCCATTTCGCCGAGCAGCGTGACCTGCGTCAGGTTCGCGCCCAGCTGGTCGTGCAGGTCGCGCGCGATGCGGGCGCGCTCGTGTTCAATCATTTCCTTCTGCTGCGCGAGGCGCAACTGCCGTTTCAATTTCGCCGTCGAAACGAGATAAATGGTTCCCGCCAGCGCGCCGAGAAAAGCCAGCGTGGCGGTCGCCAGAAACGACGGCTTGCGCCAGAACGGCGGCTCGACGGTGACGGCGATGGTCGCGCCGGTGTCGTTCCAAAAACCGTCCTCGTTGCAGGCGGTGACGCGGAAAACATATTTATCCGGGGCCAGTTTGCTGAAATAGGCCACGCGCTCGCCGCCCGCGTCCGTCGGTTTGTTGTCGCGGCCTTCGAGCTGGTATTTGAACCGCACCGCAAGCTGCGCGCGTTTCGGCGCGGAAAAATTCAGGCTGGTGAAATGGATTTCCAACTGCTCGTTTTCCGGCCGCAACACGACCCTTTCCGGCCAGGTGGAACTCAGCGGATTGTTTTTTTGCGGCACGCCGTCCACCAGCACCGATTCGATGACGACGGGCGGCGGATTCGTGTCCGGCTTCAAGTCCACCGGATTCACCGCGACCAGGCCGGCAATCGTCGGGAACAGAAGTTTTCCGTCCGGCGCGCGGATGGCCGCCGGCTGCGTCCCGGCGGAGCATTCGCGCGTGAGCAAGGTGCGGCAGGAGATTTTTTTAAGAGGGTCGGCGGCAAAATCGGCCAGGGAACTTTCCCCGACGCGCATCAGGCCTTCATACGAACCGAGCCAGAGGTTTTGCAAATCATCTTCGATCAGATAGCCGATATCATCGCCGGCCAGGCCGTCCGCCGCGGCGCAACTGGTCCAGTGCCCCTGCGCCAGCCGCGCCAGGCCGTGGCCGGAGGTGCCGGCCCACAGCACATCGCCGTGGTCAACGAGCAGCGAGGAAATGTCCTTCACCGGCGCGTTGGCGGCGGAAATCTTCCCGTCGCGCAAGGTGAACAATCCGCCGCTCTCGGTGCCGATCCAGATGGCGCCTTTCGCATCTTCTGCCAGGGCGCGGACGGGGTTTGGAGGCAGCCCGTCGCCGGTGGAAAAAACGGTCCAATCATGGCCGTCGTAACAACCCAGTCCGCCTTGACCGCCAACCCATAATTTTCCGTCACGGCTTTGGAAGAGCGCGCAAATCGGAGGCGCGATGCCAGCCGCGGACACCGGCCGGAAACTGCCGGATTCCAGCCGGAACAATCCTTCGTCACGCGTGCCGGCCCAGACCTGCTGCCGGTCGTCCACCAGCACCGACCACGCGTTGTTTTTGCTGCCAATCCTAAAATCACGGCTGGCGTTGGTGAGCGAATAAGTCAGCCCCCGGCTGTTGAAGGCGACCCAAATGCCGCCTTGCACATCCACGGCAACCGACTGCGCCACACCGCTGGAAAATCCAGCCGGCACGGCGAACATTTTTTTCCGGATGCGCTCAATGCCGTCGCCATCCGTGCCGGCCCACAAGTTGCCTTCGCGGTCGAAGCAGAGTGAAAGGACAATCCCGTGCGACAAACCTTCATCCGTGGAGATATGGCTGCATCCGCCCGCCGCGTCGAACCAGAAGACGCCCTCGCCATGCGTGCCCACGACGAGATTGCCTTCACGGTCCACAACGGCTGCGGCGACAGCCGCATCAAACTGGAACTGGATGTAATTTGTGTCGGGCGTGTGAAACACCGCCGGAACTTGCGAATTCGTCCACGGGGTCGGGCCGAAATCTCTTTCGAGCGTCTCGCCCCGGAATTTTTCAACCCGCCCGGCGTGCAACCGCCAGGAAACACCGTTGTGCCCGGGCACGCGCAGATGAAAAATCCGGTAAAACAACTGCGCCGGAAACGCCGCCGGATGCAAATCCAGCATTCCGTCCCGCGCGGACAAAAACCTGCCGGCGGTCGTGCAAAACCAGACCACGCCGTTTCCGTCCTCGTTGGCGAAGATGACTTTGCCGCCGGCCCCGCCCGCATCAAAGTTTTTCACAACCCCGTTTTTGATCAGACAAAGGCCGGCATTGTCCGTGCCGACCCACAGATTGGTGCGGCTGTCCTCGAACAGGAAAATGATGCGGTCGCTTGGCAGGCCCGGCGTGTTGTTGACGTTGAAGGGGGTGAAGGCATGACCATCAAAGCGCACGAGACCGTTGAGCGTGCCAAGCCAGAGATAGCCGTCGCGCGTCTGCGTGAGGGCGATGACGGAGCTTTGCGGCAGGCCGTCCTCGGTGTTCCACACGTCCACGGTGAAGGGCGAATCCGCTGCGGCGCGCTGTCCCAAAACCAGGGCGGCAGCCAGTCCGATGACCCAAAAATGGATTCGCCGTTTCAAGCTGGGCGGGAGCATACGCGCTGCGGGCGGGCGGAAAAAGATTTTTCAAAAACCGCTTGCGGGTGGCATGGAATGGGCTAGGTTTTTAACGCCCATGAGAACGGGCGCTCCGTTTTTCCTGTTGAAAGACGGTTTGACGGGCCGGCGACAGAAAATAACTGTGTGCACGCCGGCCCGTTTTCATTTGTCCCGCCAGGTTTTCCCCGCCCTTTTTCCGATGTTTTTCAGTGAAGCTTCGGTGCATTTCAACCTGGTGCCTGGTCCTGGTCTTAATCGCAATCATTCAAAAAAATCGTGGCAAGCTTACGATGACGATAAAAATCTGGCCCCTTGCACGCTTGACTCGCCCACAGCGATGAATTTGACTGGGTGCAACCCCGAACGTCATGTTCATCGCCATTCCAGTCGGAATGAATTACCGGACCGAAAGGCTCCCGCTGGTCACCTTTTCGCTCATTGGCCTCAACACACTGGTCTGGCTCGTCTCGACCATCTGTTTCTTCAGCACCAAAGGCGAATCGGATTTGTGGATCCTGCACCATCTCTGGCTGATCCCATCGCAATCTTTTCTGTGGACTTATCTGACCTCGATGTTCGTCCACGCAGGTTTTTTTCATCTGCTCGGCAACATGATTTTTCTTTTCCTCTTCGGTTCCTGCGTCGAAGACCTCATCGGCCGGCTGCCTTTCCTGAGTTTTTATCTGGCGGGCGGACTGGTCGCGGAATTCGCCTACATCGCCATGTCGCCGGCGCACTTCCTCTCGGCAATCCCAATGGGCGGCGCGTCCGGGGCCATCAGCGCCTGCATGGGCATGTATCTGCTGCTGCGCGCCGATGCGGACATCGAATTCAAATATTTCCTGTGGTTCATCGTCATCAAGGCCGGCGAATTTGAAATCCCGGCGTGGGTGGCCATCACCTTCTGGTTTTTGAAAGACCTGCTTTGGGCCGTGCTGGGAATGTTCTCCGAACACACCGGCGGCGGCGTGGCGTTTGGCGCGCACGTCGGGGGCTTTCTGGGTGGACTGGCGCTCATCGGCATTTACAAATGGATGAATCGAACACGCAAGGTGGAATCCGGACAATCCAGACTCATCATTGATCCGGCTGCGGTTCTGGCCGGCAGAGAGGTGCAACCTTCGTCCGTGGCGGCCACCTGTGAGACCCCGACCATTTTCCTGCACTATCGCGCGCGGCAGACCGGGCCGTTCACGCTTTCGCAGGTGCAGGCCATGCTGCACGACGGCACCATCGGACGCGAAGCGTTTTATTGGAGCGAAGGCATGAGCCAGTGGGAAAGCGTGGTGGATTTGTCCGACCGGCCAATTGAATGAAGGCGTTGCATCGGCGGAGGCGCGTTGCTAATTTCTTCGCGAATAAAATGGGATCGGTCGAATAATCTTAAAAGTCATGAACAACGCAAATTCACTTCTCGTGGGCATCCTGATGGGCAGCGACTCGGACTGGCCGGTGATGAAAGCCGCCGCCGAGGCGCTCGCGGAATTCGGCATCGGTTCCGAGGCCAAAGTCATCTCCGCCCACCGCGACCCGCACGGCCTGGAAGAATATGTTTCCAGCGCCGGCCCGCGCGGGCTGAAAGTTCTCATCGCCGGCGCGGGCGGCGCGGCGCATCTGCCCGGCGTCACGGCGGCGTTCACCACGCTGCCGGTCATCGGCGTGCCGATCCTCGGCAAGGCTTTCGACGGCTTCGACTCGCTGCTGGCGATTGTGCAGATGCCGCCGGGCGTGCCCGTGGCCACCGTGGCCGTGAACGGCGCGCGCAACGCCGGCATTCTCGCCGTGCAAATCCTCGCGGTGGGCGATGCGCGGTTGCAGAAACAACTGGAAAAATTCAAGGTGAAACTCACCGAGGAATCCCGCGCGAAAAATAAAAATCTCGCGTGAACCGTTGCCTGGTGAATCGTTGCACCGGAAAAGCCAGCGCGCCAAACCCGTTCACGATCCACGATTCACAATGCAACCATTCCACGATTTGACGGATTAAGCCATCATGCAACGGCTCATCGCAGGCGTCCACAAGTTCCGCACCGGCGAATTCGGCAATTACCGGAAGCTCTTCCGCAAGCTGTCGCAGGAAGGGCAGAACCCGCACACGCTCTTCATCACCTGCTCGGATTCTCGCGTGCTGGCGGAATTGATCACGCAGAGTCAGCCGGGCGATTTGTTTGTGGTGAAAAACGTCGGCAACATCGTTCCCCCGGCGAACGTGCGCGGCGACACGAATTCCACCGCCGCCGCCATCGAGTTCGCCGTGGAAACTTTGCGCGTCAGCGACATTGTGATCTGCGGCCATTCGCAGTGCGGCGCAATTTCCGCAATGCTGGCGGAAAGACCGGTCAGCCCGGCCACGCCCCATTTGCGCGACTGGCTGAAGCTCGCCGCGCCGGTGCTGGAAACATTGAAAAAAAATTACGCGCACCTGCACGAAGCCCGCGCGAAGGAGACCGCCGCCGCCGAGGAAAATGTGCTGTTCGGCCTCGACAATCTGCACAGTTATCCGTGCGTGCAGGACCGGCTGATGGATGGCTCGCTACGCCTGCACGGCTGGTTTTTCAAAATCGCCACGGCGGAACTGTTCGCCTACGACCCGGCAACGCGGCAGTTTTCGCCGCTGGTGAGCGAGTAATCTTCAGCGACGCGAAAGGAGCTGGGCGACGTCACGCCGCCGGACGTGAAAAGCATCGGCATGGAGGTGCTGCGCCACCGCGCGGCCAGCACCTGCAAGGCCGGGCCTGTGGGAAAACCGGCGAACGGGCATCCAGATAATCTTGGATGGACTATCCGTGCCGTGAGGTGAATGCCAAAACAGGAACGGGTTGCGAATAATTTCAAATCAGATAGAGTTTCTCCATGAAACTGCTGGCCGCCAGACAAGCACAATTTCTCACCGACGCCAAAGGCAGGCGCACCGGCGTGGTGCTGGATTTGCAGACTTACGAACATCTCCGCGAGGCCGAGGAGGAACTGGCCGACATCCAGGCTTATGACGCGCTGCATGACCGCGCGCATTCGGAAATCGCCGCCGGCCAGTGCGCGACGATTGCGTCTTACCGCGCGGATCGCAAGCGCAAGGCGAAATGAAATTTCAGATCATCCTGCCCAAATCGGTTCAGAAAGAGATGGATCGTTTGCCGGATGAAATTGCGAACCGGATTCTGGCGCGGCTGGCGGGACTGGAAACCCACCCGCGTCCGGCGGACGTGAAGAAACTCAAAGGCCGTGATGCGTGGCGGATTCGCGCGGGCGATTACCGGGTGATTTACGAAATCCACGACCGCGTTTTGCAAATCATCGTCATCACGGTTGGCCACCGCCGGGAAATCTACCGATGAAAACAATTGTGGCCGAGGCTGTTTTTCCAAAGCCCGTCAGGGCTGGCATATTTGTGGAAACCTCAATCAACAATTTTTCCAGTTCCGTTCGGGAGTGGCATGGTGGCCGTCCGCAAGGACTGATGCCGCCCCGGCGGGGCTGAAATTTCTCCGGCGCTGGTGTTTCTCCAAATACGCCGCGCCGTCTTAAAATGCAGGAGACGACGTGAGGAGTCTCTCTGCCTAAAACCCAGGAAGTTTGAGACTCGTCACCTCGTCACCTACGAGGCCGGGGCCGGGGAAAAACCGGCGAACGGTCATCCAGATTATCTCGGATGAACTGCCGAGGCTGGAAAAGCGAATGAAGAATCAAGAATGATGGATGATGAAGTAAATTTGCGCGCGCGATGAAAATCCGCCAGCAGCTAAAAATTCAACTCGCCCGGAATTTCCGGATCGCCGCGCGCGCCGTGCCAAACGCGGGCTATGCCGATAATTTGTTTTTCCGTCAGAACTTTGTAAATGATGCGGTAAGGACGAAGAATAATTTCACGGATCGTTTCGTCATTTTCTTCCGGCACAACGCGGCCAATCTGCGGAAATTGCGCCAGCACGTCCATTTTGGACATAAGCCGATAACCGAAAGATTCCGCGACCATTGGATTGTCTTGGGCGATGAACAAAACAATGGACTGCAAGTCGTCGCGCGCTTGCTCCGACCAGATTATTTGGAAAGCCATGTCGCCAATTGCCGTTTGACTTCCTCGTGCGGAATGGTTTGGCCGCGCTCGATCTGGTCAAGGCCTTTGCGGATGGCCGCCAGAAACTCCACGCGCTCGGCGATGACATCCAGGCTGGCGTTTTCCGGCAAACGCTCAATCGAATCCAAGGCCAGTTGCTTGTCGCTCATGCCAAAAGATTACACCAGCCGCTTTCCGCCGCAAGCGCGCGTTCACGCGCTTGAAATAATTGAAATTCTCCGCGTCTTTGCGTTAAAGTTTCCGAAACAGTTATCCAGAAAATCTTTGATGAACTGCCCGGGCCGGGAGGCGAAGGCAGAATGAAGAATGAAATCTGGCACAATTGGACGCGGGTCTGACCCCTTTACACGGGAAAGAAAAATTGAAATAAACGCAGGGGCTTGGAAGAATTGTTCGATGCTCTGGACTGCTTTCCTTAGTTAGTGACAATCCGTTTGCAGCCATTCGATATGCCGTGCTGTCCCATCAAGATCAGGATACATGGTTGCCTCATCAACACCAAGTCGCCACAGGGAACGTTTGATTTGCTTGCGCAGTTCGTCTTTATTGGGGATAAGTAACTTAACAAGCCCGGGTTCTTGAAGAGGGGAATATGGATAGGGATGTGCGGTAAATAAACCGGACTGTGCTCTAATACGCGCTACAACGTGGCGTGGAATGTATCGAGTGACTTCATTGATCTCGAATGGTTTTTCGAGACAGGTTGATAGACATTCCTTTGGGCAACGCCACGCATAGATAACGGAGTCACAGTCTAATTTCCTCCGAACTGCAAAATATGCAGCCACTAATGGATTACGAGTCCAATCCATCAACCGCGTGGGAAGCCCATGATGTCGGGCGATAGCTAAAAGCTCCCACTCATCAGCGGCATTGAGCGGTGTTAAGCCTGTGGAACGTCGTTTAAAAAGCTCAATTATCCGCTTCTCATTTTGTGGTGTTAAGTCTTTGCCCTTAAATTTAATACCAGGACGGCCAACTTTTGGCTGAAGAGTGTAGCCTACGTCCTCCAACCCTCTATAAATCACTGTGGTTTCGTCTTCGTCGTCGAACTTGTCATCCACGAGTTCAGATAAATGTGCAACTGATTTGATTTCGATAGTCTCCATATAGTGTTTTTGTGATTAAATGGCATCAAACTGTGGCTTCACAAGCCAAACTGCCTTATTACGGCAGGCTTTTCAGTCGGAAGAATCCCGCTTTATTTGTCGCATCCACATACTGCACCAGGTTGGATGTGGCAGTCATATAAAAACGCGAGCCATAATCGGCCCAACTGGTCAGGTTTGTGGATGATTGGATTTGATATGAGCCGGCTGCCACAACATTGTTACACGTCAGTTTCAGTGCTCGACTGGCTGAAAGGGTGATGGGAGCGGGAGTGACTGGAACGACCGGAAGCCAATTGGCAGCTAAAGGCCCGCCGTAAATGCCGAGGTCAGGCAAACCAGTTCCTTGCGATGGCGGAAAACTTACATCCATATAGGCGACATTTGGCGTGCCAGCATCAATGCAGGGTGAGTTCGTTTGCAGGGTGAAATTATTGGTCGAAACAAACAGGGGGTCTTGGTAAATGTTGAACAGGAGGTCGCAGGGCGTTCCGTTGCGGTCGGCAATGATGACGGTGCCGTAGTCGCTTGTGTAGCCGACAAAATTTGTAGCGTTTTTGTAGAAATCGTTGTATTCGATGTTGCGCGAGAGCGATCCTGTGTCTGTGACGGCATTGGTGCAACCTACAAGAATGTTATCCAAAACCATAGCATCCCACGGGTCTTGTGAAATTATGCCATTTCTGGCATTGAGAATGATGTTGTTTATCAGCGTTGCCGGACTATTGCCCGCATACCCATTTTGTGTCAGCAAAATGGCTGTGTTGGTGACGTTGTTAAATAAATTATCCATCAGTTGCACGTTGCCATATCCGTAAGTATAATTGCCGGTTCCTGAATAGATATTTAGACTACAACCACTCCCGACGGAACTGAATGAGCAGTTTTCAATTGTCGCCACAATAGTTCCATTATTATTAAAGTTCCCATTTCCCGCCCCAAACACAGCCTGCCCCATGCAATTACTGAATGAGCAATTTCCAATGTTGGCGTTAAGCGTCCAATTATTACCATTAGCCGCCATAGCTATGCCGATATTTACATTCTGAAAAGTTGAGAACAATACTTGATTGCCGCTTTGGTTATTAAAAGCCAGCGCCGTGCCCATGACGTTTGTGAACGTGCAATAGGTGATTTGATTGCTGGTGCCAGTTCCAACAAACGCGAGGGCATTGGTTGCATTCACAAAATCGCAGTAGTTGAACACATTCGTAAAGCTGTTATTCACGTTAATGGTGTTCCAATACTGGGAGGTAATGGGTGCTTGAAATGTGATGTGTGACGGGGATGTTCCCACTGCCGAAATCGCGCCGTTGACGGTCATGGAAATGCCCTGACCAATCCACACGATGACCCCGGGCTGAATCGTAAGCGTCTGGCCGCCCGGAACCGTGGCGTTGGCCGAGATGATATAGGGATTGCCGGACGGCGACCAATTGCCGGAGATGTTGCCGGAGAGGATTGTCTGCGCCTCACAGATGCCCGGTAGGAGTGCCAATAACACGACCAGTCCATACACGAGCGATTTCATTGTGTTTTTTATTTTTTGTTCCTTGGTTGATGCTTTGTCTCTTTATCAGTATCGAAAATCTTTACGCAGACCAACCGGTATAGCCTATAAAGGAGTCCATAATCACGGCGCGGCGATGGCGATGACGACGGCGCTGGGCAGGCCGATCTCGCTTTTGCCGATGAAGAAAACGGCCTTGTATTGGCGCGTTTCGGGTTTGCCGGCCGCCAGCAAGGGGCGGTTGTCCACATAGGCGGCATGGGTTTCGCTGGCCAGATAACTGAACCCCGTTTCGCCATCTCTCATGCCGTAAATATGGACGCCCTCGGCATCCATTTTGTTGAAATCAATTTCCACCACGCCGCCGGCTTTGACGTTGGCAAACAGGGTCGGCTGTGCCTGCGTCATGTCGGTGGTGTCTTCCGCGTCGATGATGTTGAGCTGTTTGCCGATGACGTCGGTGTAGGTGGTGCTTTTTTTGATGCGCTGGGCCAGGAGCCGCGCATTGGTTTTGCTGGCGGCGATGGCGTTGTTCAAATCGGCATGGGCGGCTTTGCTGGCGTTGTCGGCCAGGGTGGCGGCGGTGAGCTTGGCGTGCAGAGTGGCATTGTCGGCGGCCAGCATGGTCGCGTCCGCCGCCGTCGCGCCGGGGGTGGTGGCGCTGACGCCGCCTTTGAGGGTGTCGTGCCATTGGACGTAGGGTGCCTGTTGTTTGGGGATGAAGTATTGTTTTGCCATAATATGTTGTTTTTTAGTTGTTTAACTGCACGGGAATGGGGTGCTTTTGGCGGGAAAAGCGGCTTGGCAGAATGATTCTGCCAGGCCGTCGAGCAGCCCGGCAGTCTGGCCGAATTGCTCTGCCAAAGGGCAGGATTGCCGGGCGGTCTGGCAGAATAACTCTGCCAGATGGCAGCGTGGCTCGGCGGCGTGGTAAAATGGCCCGGCGGTCTGGCGGCGTGGTTCCGCCGTCTGGCGGAAGGCCGCAGCAAGGCGGCAAGTGGCAGCGGTCAGGCGCGGCTGGGCAGTGGGCCGGTTGGTTCGGGGTATAAAAATTCTCCGGTCAGGGTGCAAACCTTTCGCACGATGGCTCCCAGCAAAACTTCCGTCTGTTTCCCGTTCCCTCATGGAGTGCGGAAGGAACTCTTCTAAAAACGGCGGCGGGCGTCAACTGTATTTGAACAATTTTTTCAGCGGGGTTTTGCGGTGGAAATGTCGGGGCTGTTTTTGCGGCTTTTCCACCCCGCCTTAATCCGGTTCAAACGGCCTGCAACAATTTTGGACAAGCCCGTTTTCATTTGTTACCCTGTGCGGGATTTTATGAGTTTGGAAAATATAGAACCCGCCGCGCCCGCCGCGCCGTCCGATTTCATCCGCGACATCGTCGCCGTGCATGTCGCGGAGCACAAGTATCCGCGCATCCACACGCGCTTTCCGCCGGAGCCGAACGGCTACCTGCACATCGGCCACGCCAAAAGCATCTGCCTGAACTTCGGCATCGCGCGCGAGTTCGGCGGCATCTGCAATCTCCGCATGGACGACACGAATCCGACCAAGGAGGACATCGAATACGTCGAGTCCATCCAGGCCGACGTGAACTGGCTCATCGGCGGCTGGGCGGAGGACCGGCTCGGCTTGAAGCCGCGCGGCAAAACGCCGGAGGCGAAAAATGCCGGAGGCAAAAATGATTTTCAGCTCGCGCCGGTCTTCGGCACCTCCGAGAACGAACGCAAACATTCCGCCGTGGAGCTGGAGCCGTTTTACGCGAGCGATTACTTCGACCAGATTTACGAATTTGCCGTCGCGCTGATCAAAAAGGGCAAGGCGTTCGTCTGCGACCTGACGCCGGATCAGACCGATGAGTATCGGCGCAACGGCAAAGCCTCGCCGTTCCGCGACCGCAGCGTGGCGGAGAATCTGGACTGGTTCACCCGCATGAAGAACGGCGAGTTTCCCGATGGCGCCCGCGTCTTGCGCGCGAAAATTGAAGTGGACGCCGCCAACGTCTGGATGCGCGACCCGCTCATCTACCGCATCCGCCATGCCGAACATCATCACACCGGCGCAAAATGGTGCATCTATCCGATGTATGATTTTGCGCACTGCCTGAGCGATTACATCGAGGGCATCACGCACTCGATTTGCACGCTCGAATTCGAGGTGCATCGGCCGCTTTACGACTGGATTCTCGAAAGCCTGGAGCTGCCGCGGCCGCTCCCGCATCAATATGAATTCGCCCGGCTCTCGCTCAACTACACCATCATGAGCAAACGCAAGCTCATGCAGCTGGTGCAGGAAAAACTCGTCACCGGCTGGGACGATCCGCGCATGCCCACCATCAGCGGCATCCGCCGGCGCGGGGTCACGCCGGAGGCGTTGCGCAACTTCGCCTACAACATCGGCATCACGAAATACAACGGCCTCACGGACGTGTCCGTTTTGGAATACGCCATCCGCGACGACCTGAACCGGCGTTCGCTCCGCCGGCTCGCGGTGCTGCGCCCGGTCAAAATCGTCATCACGAATTATCCCGCCGGCCAGGTTGAGGAACTTAACGCCGTCAACAATCCTGAAGCGCCGGAGACCGGCATGCGGAAAATTCCGTTCAGCCGCGAGCTGTTCATCGAGCGCGATGATTTTGCCGAAGTGCCGCCGCCGAAATTTTTCCGCCTCAAGCCCGGCGGCGAAGTGCGGTTGAAATACGCCTACATCATCAAGTGCGACGAAGTCATCAAGGACGCCGCCGGCAAGCTGGTTGAACTGCGCTGCACCGCCGACCTCGACAGCAAGACCGGAGGCGCAACGGCGGGCCGCAAGGTCAAAGGCACCATCCATTGGGTGAGCGCCGCGCACGCGGTGGACGCCGAAGTGCGCCTTTACGACCGGCTTTTCACCGAGGCCGAGCCGGAGAAGGACGGGCGCGATTTCAAATCCGTTCTCAATCCGCATTCGCTCGAAGTGGTGACGGCGAAATGCGAGCCGTCTTTGAGTGATGCCAGTGCGGAGCACCGGTATCAGTTTGAGCGCCTCGCTTATTTCGCGCTCGACCTGGATTCCAGGCCCGGCAGGCTCGTCTTCAACCGCACCATCACCTTAAAAGACACCTGGGCGAAGTCAGCGCAGAAAAGATAGATCCGCTCAAGGAACGGGCGCGGTTGTGTCCGACAGACGGCCCGCGCATTTATCCGCCTCGCCGCCCTGGCTGACGGTTGAGACCAGGAGCCAGAGTTTGGCCCGCTGCCGCGCAACTTTTCCAGGAAGACGGGGTTTTTAGAATGACAATGCCGCCCGCGATTTCTAATTTGGAGGAAAATCATGAATAAACTACAGATCAATTTGCTGTCCGCAATCTGCTTGATCGGCTGGGCCGCTGCCGCCCAGGACACCAATTCCCTGAAAACCGAGATTGGCGCGGCCGAGGCCCAGACCGACGTTGTCATCGTCAAGGGTTTTGGCCAGACCGGCTCGATCGCGGCCGGAGCGGACGAGGTCTCGGTGCGCTGCAAGGAAACCACCGACATTGGCACCGGTCAAAAAATCTATGGCCTGGCCATTGAGATCGCTGGGAACCCTTTTCCACACGACAGAATCCTGGTGGATGACGATGAAATTGATTCGCTGCTCGGCGGCATCAACTACCTCATTAAAATCAACTACGACGTCACCTCGCTGCCCGGTTTTGAAGCCAGTTACGCCACCAAGGCCGGCCTGCGGGTGATTGCCGGCAGCCTTCGGAAGGATGGCGGCGTTCAATATTCCCTGCAATACGGCGACGGGCCAAGAATTCCGCTGTCGGCGGTTCAAATATCGCAGTTCTACGGCCTGGTTGAGCAGGCCCGGAAAAACCTGGATGCCCTCAAGTCCGGCAAATGAGGGCGGGCGCCTGCAGCCCTGGCGGACGGCGTTTGCGGACCAGTTCCGGCTTAACTCTTTCCCGGCCAATGGTTTTGCCCGGCACAATGTCCGCCGCAGGAAACCGCCTGGGCGGCAAACCTGTCCGGCTATTATATGTTAGGCTGCTTACGCGCTATGGAAATTGGTGATACCAAATCGTTGAAGAAGGCAGTGATGGCTTTCGCTATTTTTGGCGTCATTTTGTGGCTCGCCAATTTCGGCTCGTATTATTTGGGTATGTATGGATTTACGTTAGCACCATTTGCCCATCATCAGGATGGTTTGTCGTGGAGGATTTATGACGACGCGTGCAAGTCGGCCGGTGGAGCGGTAGCTGCGGGTGTCGCGACTTATCTCAACGCAAGGAAGCAAGATGAGAAATCGAAGCCAGCAGCCTCCTAAGAAGATAGGCGTGACATGATGAAATGTAGGCATTTATGAATGCCCATCTTTTTGTGTCATTGCCCCGCCTCGGGGGCGGTTGGCGGGCTAATATGAGAATAGGCTGCAAAGCTTTCCTCGATTGCGCTATGCTCGTGCCGCATGAGTGAGAAAAACACATCAACCACCCCGGTTTCATCGGTTTATCGGCGGGCGCGGCGATGTCGGGCAACTGGCGTCATCATATTGCTGCTGGGCCTCGTCAGCGCGGGCGTGGTTTACTGGCTGGGGGCGCGGGCGCCGGATTATGCGGACGACCCCGACATGCTGGGATTTAACCGGGCCGAGGAACGGCAGATGGGGATTCTCTACGGCAAGCAAGGGCAGTTGATCGAGGATCTGGAAAATGACCTGAAGGAACCCGGCACGCAGGCCGGCCTGATCGCCGCCGGTTCGGCCGCCATCGCCGCCGCCTGCTTTTACTTCGCCCGCCTTTTGGAAACTGAAGCAAAGCCGGCGGATGACGCCGGCACGCATCAGGTCTGACAATTTTTCCCAAAGCATGATTGTCCGGCCCGGTGAACCCGCCGATGAACTGGCCGCCGAGCGCAAAACGCCGGGCCTGCCGTCATCAACAGTGTGCCAGTTTCGGGCGTCACCCGGTGGCGCAGGCCGGCAGCCGCGCAATTTATTTTTAGCTTGTCATGCGGTCCCCGGCTTGGCACAAGTAATCATCAGCCGTTTGGTCCTGCCGCGAAAGGCGATGCATGCCTTTGAACGGCTTTCAGCTTGTGGCAATCTAAAAATGTCGTGAACCGATTTTATGAAAAGGAATGTTATATGAAATTCTTGTTAACCGCCGCCGTGATCCCGCTGCTGGCCGCAGGCTCGTTGCTCGCCGACACACCCCAGACGGAAGCGGGTTTTGTGAGCCTCTTTGACGGAAAGACCCTTGATGGCTGGAAGATTGGCGAGAACGCCGACGTCTTCCAGGTCCGCGACGGCATGATCGTGATGGAATGTCCCGCCACGAACCACAATCCTGCCCACTTGTTTTATGACGGGAACGTGACCGGCCACAGCTTCAAGAATTTTGACCTCCGGGTGGACGTGATGACCTTCCCCTGCGCCAATTCGGGGATTTACTTCCATACGCAATATCAGGAGGCCGGGTGGCCCAATCACGGCATCGAATGCCAGGTGGACAACAGCCACAGCGACTGGCGCCGCACCGGCAGCCTGTGGGGCATCAGAAACATCTCCTGGGGACCGGAAGCGCCGCCGACGGACAACCAGGAAACGGTCACCATTTTGCCGAAGCCGCCGGTCACGGACAACGTTTTTTACACCCAGGAAGTCATCTGTCAGGACGGTTTGGTGACGGTCAAGCTGAACGGCGAGACCATGTTTGAATACCAAGTTTCAGATGCCGATGCCGAACACAAGCTTCCCACCGGGGGAACTTGGTTGCCGCGCGGAACCTTCGCCCTTCAAGGACATCCTCCGATGCCCGGCCATATCAGCAAAACGTGCTTCAAGAATATCCGCGTCAAACTGCTGCCTGACTGAGTTCTTGGTCAGGCCGGGAGCCTCCTTGCTGGCGCGCCTCGGCGGGCCGCTGCGCCAGCTTTCCGGACGGTGCCGGCCACTTGTTTAACCGGTCCCAGAACTATTTGAACGGCGGCACGAACTGATTCCGGGTGCCAAAGAATTCTTTCAGCCTTCCAAGCAACTTCTTCAGGGTCTGCCGCAACTGGTGCAGCCTTCCAAAGAATTCTTTCGGACTCCCAAAGAAATCTTTCAGGGTTCCAAAGAACTTATTCAAAGGCTGCAAGAATTCTTTTAGCCGTCCAAACAATTCTTTGGAACTTCCAAAGAACTGCTTCAGCCCCCGCAAGAACTTGTTGAGGCTTCCAAAGAATTCTTTTGGAGGCTGCTATAACTTATTTAAGCGTCCAAAGAATTGTTTTGAAGTTCCAAATAATTCTTTGGAAGGCCCAAAGAAATCTTTTAACGGCCCAAAGAATTAATTTAGCCGCTAAAAAAGTTGCTGGAACGGCTGAAAAATCTCAAAAACCCTCAAAAAGACGCAAAAACCGGGGTTCGAGAGCTGGTGACGGCCTCCCCGGCCTACCGGTGGTCAAAAAACAACAGTTCGGGGAGCGCGCCCGCCCCCGGGCGCAGCCGGCAACGCCCCCGTCGTCGGCAAAGGGCGGGCATAATTATAGCCAGCCAATGCCCGGATCGGATGGGCCATTGATACGCGCCACGATTATTCGTGGAAATACGGCATCTGCCGGTTGCGTCGGCGATCCAGCTCGCTGGCGTAGCGCCGACCCAGGGTGGCGGCATTTTTCTGCATCCAAGCGGTCAAAGTCGTCTTGCCAGTGGGCGGCGTGGTCACATAAAGCAGTTCATCCATCAGGCCGCGAATTTCTTCACGCGTGATAAACGTGTCATTCATGAATGTCCCCACCAGCTTCGCAAAGCAATACCCGATCCCCGGCGATACTTTTACCAAAGGCCGGGGCTGGCCAATGGCCGCACCAACCGCTTTGACCAGATCCCGGTAAGTAAAAGTTTCCGGGCCAATGGCGTTGATGACGGCATTTTCCGTCCGCACACCCTCGGCCACCGCCAAGTCCGCCAGATCGTCCACATGAACCGGCTGCAGGCGATATGCACCATCGCCAAAAACGGCGAAAAATGGAAACCGTCGCAGCGCCCACGCAATATTGTTAATGAGAATATCCTCGCGCCCGAACAAAACGGTCGGCCGCAAAATGGCGTAGGCAAGACCACTCGCCTGCAACGCCTGCTCCAAGCGCGCCTTGCCGGAAAAGTATTCCAGTGGAGAATTCGCCGACGGATTGGTAATGCTGACATGAACCACGCGGCGCACTCCTGCCCGCCGTGCGGCCTCGAACAATCGGATCGTGTTCTCCACCGCCTGCGCGTGGGTGAACAACCGGTGATTAAAGCGAACCCAGTAGGAGATGTCTGCAAAAGGGGTTGTTTTTGAAAACAGTTGATCCCCGAAGCGAGGCGAGGCGGGGAAAATGGATTAACGGCCAGCAAGTTCATTGTTTGTTTGGGATTTCAGGCGTCCGGCGG
>Ga0181520_10001992_pt1 | contig 39778 bp, 37 predicted proteins | sample PEATcosm2014_Bin_29_FD_132451 | JGI IMG/M metagenome (GOLD analysis project Ga0181520, IMG submission 132451) | Peatland microbial communities from MTU Mesocosm Facility, Houghton, MI, USA - PEATcosm2014_Bin02_30_metaG | ecosystem: Environmental > Terrestrial > Soil > Wetlands > Peat | place... | reverse complement strand
GGCGGAAGCGGCTAGTTTTGCGGGGCGCGATTTGTTGTCCCTCGCTTTTGACAGCGGTGAATCTTGCGTGGGTTTCGCATGACGATGACATTGACGACAGTGTTATTTGTCGGTGGAGAATCGCGGCGCATGGGCGCCGACAAGGCTACCCTGATCTTCGCGGGGACTCCTCTGTGGTCGCGTCAGTTGGATACATTGCGGCAGATGCGGCCCGATAAAATGCTGATTTCCGCGCGATTCCGTCCGGCCTGGACCCCAGCCGATACTGAAGCAGTGTTGGATGAACCGCCGTCGCAAGGTCCGTTGAGCGGACTCTCCGCTTCGCTGAGACATTCGCGCACGACGCATCTTCTCGCCTTGGCTATCGACTTGCCAAAGATGACGACCGGTCATTTGACGGAACTTTGGCGGCTTGCGCGGCCCGATATTGGCGTGATCCCGCAATGCGGGAGTTACTGCGAGCCGCTGACGGCAATCTATCCTGTCTCGGCGGCGTCGATGGCTGAGAGCGCGCTCGCATCGGGACGTTTGTCCTTGCAGTCTTTGATCGAGCATATGCTGGAGCAAAACATCGCCTGCATATATTCTGTAAGAGATGCCGATCGGCCCTTGTACCGCAACGTCAATTCGCAGGATGATTTGGAATGAACCGATTGATCGATCCCAATGGCAGAACCGTGGATTACCTGCGCATCTCCGTTACTGACAGGTGCAACGAGCGGTGCCTTTACTGCCTTACGGAAAATTATTCGGGCTGGCTGCCGCGCACGGAAATGCTAAGCGATGCTGAACTGCTCGCAATCGTCCGAGCGGCAGTATCGCTGGGATTCAAGCGCTTTCGCGTTACAGGTGGCGAACCGCTCATCCGCCTTGGCGTTGTCGACTTCATCCGCGAACTCATTGCCACGCCCGGTGTGGAATCGGTGCAGATTACGACCAACGGCTTACGCCTTCCGGAGCTTGCGCGGCCGCTCTTCGATGCCGGCTTGCGACGAATGAACATAAGTCTCGACGCCCTGGACGCGACGACTTATCGCGCCATTACCGGCGGCGATCTGGAGATTGTCCTGCGCGGGATCGGGATCGTCAAGGATATAGGATTCCCTTCCGTCAAGCTGAATACGGTCTTGATGCGCGGAAGAAATGAGAAAGAAATACTTCCTTTGCTGTCTTTTGCAGCGAAACACGACTTTGCCATTCGCTTCATCGAATTGATGCCGGTGAGTTCGACGGAGATGTTGAACGATAACATTTTTTTGCCGATCGCCGAAGTGTTGTCCGTGCTGAAGCGGCAGGGGGAACTTGTGCCGCTCGAAGAGCCGTTGGGATTTGGCCCGGCAAGATATTATCGACTTGCAAAGCTCGGCGTGACCGTCGGCTTGATCGGCGCAATGAGCGACCTGCATTTCTGCGAGCGCTGCAATAAGATGCGCCTGACCTGCGACGGTAAGTTGCGCCCTTGTCTCGGCAATCATCTGGAAACGGATTTAATGCCGGCGTTGCGTCCGTCCGTCAACGAGGCGGAGTTGCGGCACTTGTTTCTCGCGACTCTTGCTGAAAAGCCGGCCGAGCACTCCTTTCGAGATCGTTTCGTGCCGCTGCGCGCGATGACGGCCATTGGCGGATGATATGCAAATTAACATTCTTGCCTTCGCGCAAACCCGCATCGAACTCGGCTTCAGTGAACTCACCGTGGAGGTTTCGCCGACGGAGACACCGCGCGCTGTCTTACGCAGGATCGCTCCGGATTTCTCTCTAGACAAAAGCATCCGAGTTGCCGTGAATCGTGAGTATTCCGACTGGGACAAGCCCATGGGCGAGGCCTTCGAGTTGGCCCTGATTCCACCTGTAAGCGGCGGTTGAAAACATGAAAACTCATATAGAATTTACCCATTCGCCGATAGTGCCTCCCCGGATGGAGATAGGCGCCAAGGAGATCGGCGCGCAGGTGGAATTCCTTGGCATTGTTCGGGAGTTGGAGGACGTTCAGGCCATTGCTGGACTGCATTACGAAGCGCATGAGCCGATGGCTCGATCCACGATCGAGAAGATATTCTCCGAGCTCGCCGTTTTGTATCCATGCGAGGAGGTCCGGCTGATTCATCGACTCGATTTCGTCCCCGTCGGCGAGACGGCTCTGTACATTCGCGTTCGATCGCGGCACAGACGATCGGCATTGCGCATGACTGAGGCCGCGATCGATCAGATCAAGGCGGACGCGCCAATTTGGAAACTTACATGAGCGGTCGATGGTCACAAACTCGTGGACGATCGCCGATGTTACACGCGATCTCGCCGGCTTCCTGCACTAACTTCCCTCTTCGAGCGCCTTCAGAAGACCCTCCGCATCGGCGATCGGCGGCAGGCAACTGCGCTTGTGACAGACCAGCGCCCACGCCTCCGCTCCAGCCGGCCGCGGCGCCCCAAACAGCGTCTCCGCCAACGCCTCGGGAAGACCGCCCTCCACCAACCGCGCAGCATCGATCCGAAAGACCGTCTTGTTCACCGCAAAGCCGGCAACAGCCGCGGCCTCCAAGCGCTCCGCCTCCGCGCCCGATCCAACCACCGCCACCTGAATCGGATCGAGCAACAGCCGTTCCAGCGCCAATCCGTAGCTGCCCGCATAGAGGCCGAACTGCGCGACGATCCCGGCAAACGATTCAAGCGTCTCTTCGGCGATCTCGCCGTACTCCGTCCGTCCGCTCAGCGCCTCCAGCCGCAGCAGCGCCGAGGCCGCCGTAGGATTCCCAGCCGGCGTGGGCGAGTCCTGCATGGGTTTCCGCCGCGCCCCCAGCGCTCCCAGCGGCGCAACTCCGTCGCCCGCAGCCGCCGTATCGTAAAACGCTCCCGCCGCGCGGTCGTAAAAACGGGCAATCATCGCGTCGCCCAGCCTCGCTGCCGCACGGTAAAACTTCATATCCCCACCCGCAAGCCAGCCGTCCACGCAGGCATGAACGGTAAAAGCGTAATCGTCCAGCGTCCCCGCAACCCTCTCCGCCCGTCCCGTTTCTTCCCCCGGCAAACCGTAGGCGATCACGTGCCCCAGTTCCTCCGCGCCGTCCCACGCCTCGTCCAGCAGCCGATCGAGCGTCCGCAGCGCAAACTCCCGCGCCCCATCCAGCCGCAGCGCCCGCGCCGTCTCCAGATAGGCCGTCACCGCCATCGCGTTCCAGCCGGTATAAAGCGTCCGGTCGATGAACGGCGTGGGCCGCTTGCCGCGCGCCGCCAGCAGTTTCCGCCGCGCCGAATCCCGCAGCCCGCGCAGCGCCTCCAGTTCGCCTTCGTTCGCGGCCATCTCTTCCAGAGTCCGCTTCACATACAGAACGTTCTTGGCCGGATTGTGGTGCATATCGCCTAACTCGCCAATATCCCAGTAACTCGCCGCAAACTCCAATTCGGCCGCATTCAGCGCCGCCCGCGCCTCGTCGAGGGTCCAGGTAAAGTAGTCGCCGTCGTCGTCCAGGTCGATATCCGCGTCCTGCGAGGCATAGAAGCCGCCCCGGTCCCGGTCGCTCATCGTCCCGTCCAGCCAACCCACAATCTCCAGCGCCGTCTGCCGAAACTCCGCGCGCCCGAAACTCTGAAACCCATGCGCGTAGTTGCGCAGCAATTCGGTATTGTCGTAGAGCATCTTCTCGAAGTGCGGCACCACCCAGCGCTCGTCCACGCTGTAGCGATGAAAGCCTCCGGCCAGTTGGTCGTAGACCCCGCCCCGCGCCATCTGTTCGAGCGTAGCGACGAATGCCGCGCCGGCCTGCGCGTTGCCGCGGTTCCCAGCCACGTGCAGCAGCAGGTCCAGCGCCGCCGGATGTGCGAACTTCGGTTGCGATCCGAAGCCCCCGTTGCGCGCGTCGTACTTCGCCAGAATCGAGGCCACGATCTTGTCCGTCAGCCCCAGCGTCAGAGCCTCTTCCGAATTTGGTCCCCGCCCCGAAAAATTCTCATTGTGCTCGATGGCCGCCATCACGCTCGCCGCCGTCTCCAGCGCCTCCTCGCGCCGCTCCCGCCAAACCTCGGCCAGCGCCAGCAGAACCCGCCCCATCCCCGGACGCCCATAGCGGTCCTCGCGGGGAAGATACGTGCCGCCGAAGTAGGGCCGCCCGTCGGGAGTTAGAAAGGCAGTAAGTGGCCAGCCGCCCTGTCCGCTGATTGCAGATACCGCCGCCTGGTAGCGCGCGTCCACGTCGGGCCGCTCGTCGCGGTCCACCTTCACCGCCACATAATGCGCATTGATAATCGCCGCGATCTCCGCGTCCTCGTACGATTCGCGGTCCATCACATGGCACCAGTGGCACCACACCGCGCCAATATCCAGCAGGATTGGCTTGTCCTCCGCCTGGGCGCGGGCAAAGGCCGCGTCGCCCCAAGCGTGCCACCGAACCGGCTGATGCCGTGCCGAGCGCAAGTAAGAGGAAGCCGCGAATGCAAGCGAATTGCCGTCGCCGGCGGAAGGGGAAGTGTGCTCACTCATACGCTGAGAATACACGGCCCGCGCGTCAAACTGCCAGCCGTGTCCGCGGCGCAAATTGTCTTTGAACCGATCGAACGGAAAGATACCGTCGCGGCGTCAAAGCGAGAGTTGCTCCGCGGCCTGTGAATGACGGCTGTATGACTCGCGGCGCACTTTGTATACCGGCTCGCCTACGGACAGATCGCGGAGTGTGCGATGATGACGCTTGCCGGTCGTATGTCCGGGAAGACGATGGAGCGGTGCAGTCGCGCCAGGTATGCGTACAAACGACAAGCCATGGAGGCGCTCAATGTGGGATGGATTCAAGGATACCCCTCATTGCCTCCACAGCAGTATCGAGTAGAAATCCTATATAGCCTTTACACTGTTGATTCCACATGGTAGGCGAGACAGGGCTTGAACCTGTAACCCCCGGCTTAGAAGGCCGGTGCTCTGTCCAGTTGAGCTACTCGCCCACACAATCCCATTGTAGCCGCGAATCCGACTTCACGTCAGCTTCGAGTCAGCGGCCGCCGGCCTTGGTCCACTCGATGCGTAGCCCGGCACGGACGGTGAAGGGAAGGCTGGGATAGCCGATGGGGGCGATGTGCCGATCGTTCATAAGATTCTCCGCCTGAGCGAAGATGCCGATCCAGGAAAGCAGCTTATAACTTGCGCCCAGGTCCAGTTTTGCATAGCCCCAATCCAGATTGCGATTGGGCAGGAGCAAACTGTTGCCTCCATTCAAATCCCTTCCAGCCAAGCCGGTGGAGTCGTCGCTGCGGCTGGAAAACGTCGCCGCCAAGACTCCGGTGAGCCGCCTTCCGGCGTAACTTGCGGTAAAAAAACCCGAATGCGGCGGACGGCGGAATGGCCGCGCTCCCTTGAGAGGCGAGTAAATGCCGACAGGGATGGAACCGTCGAACAGTTGTTCCGCGCCGGCGAGCAGAGTCGGATTGTCGCCGGCGAAGGATCGCTGTACCACGGAATCCATATATGTGTAGCCTCCACGCAGAAAGATATTCTTGCCTATTCCGCTTTCTACGGTGCTTTCAATTCCTTGTGCGCGAAAGGCGAGCGAGTTCAGATACAGCGTTGGGAAGCCTTCGCTGGTGAGAACCGATTCCTGTTGACTTTGCTGTTGCGCGGTCAGGCCGGGCAGCAATGCTATCGCCAAGCCGGCCCCGACCGGTTCGATCTCGCGCCCATACTCATTGTGAAAGTAACTTGCGCGGAAGACGAGCCGTTCGCTCCAGAAAATCTGTTCGCCGCCCCCCTCCCATGCGCGGGCGGTGGGTGCCTCGATCGGCGAGATATTCAACGGCGGGATCGCCGTCTGGCCGTTATGCTGCTGAAGGAAGTTATAGAACGAACTGAATGCATCCTTCGGGCTTGGTTCGCGCTCGCCCTGCGAAAAGTTGAAGTTCAGCCGCGTTCCGCTGAAGATGCCGTGCTTGGAACGGAGCGCGTATCCGCTCACTCCGGCGTGCGGCGAGAAGCCGTTGCCGATAAGTTCGGAGTGTTCCTCATCGCCGCCCAGCGTGTAAAACACCCGGTCCTTGTAATCGCCGTGAACGCCGAAAACTTCGTCGTAGTTGTTGCGAACGATTTGCTCGTCGATCCGGTAGACTGGCTCTCTTTCCGCGGCGCGCTCGTTCGCATAATGAAAGCCGCCCAGCAGCGATAAGTGCGGCGTAACTCGGAAGTCTCCCTGGTATAGAATCTGGTCGCGGTTGGAGACAGTGTCCAACCGGTTCGGATAGACGCCGTAGTTGGCCGCGCTATAGTCCAGCAGAGCGGGTCCGGCGGCGCTGTAACCGTTCGCTCCTTGGATTGCAACCGGCAAGCCGTAGAAGTTACCGCCCGTGCCGCTGCCGGCAGCGCCGTCGCACCCAACTCCGTCGGCGGGAATGCAAATGCCGGCGGGATACCACTGCTGGGACTGTTCGCGTTTATGAGCCATCCCGTATTCGAAGCGATTGTGAAAGTCGGGAGTGGTCTGGTTCTCGATCGATCCGCTTCCGTACAAATCCTGATCGCCTTGCTTGCGGTCGTCGCCGATCCCGTAAAAGTCCCATGCATTCGGAACTCCGGTCGCATCCACGCCGTAGCGCAGCGTTGCGCGAATCTGCGTATTTCCACTGGGCTGCCAGCCGACGTTGGCCGCGGAGGTCGCCACATGATACTCGTCCAGAGACAGATCGTTGAGCGTTTGAAGCCAACTGAATGCTCCCAGGTAATCCAGCTTGTTATGCCCGCCTGCAACTTCCAACTCCTCGCGCGAAGTTTGAAAACTGGCCGCGTCGCCCTGAAAGAGCACGGAAGGAAAGTTGGTGGTTCCGTGCGGCGTGGTCAGGCTGAGCACTCCACTGCCCGCATCGGCTCCGTAAAGTGCCGAGTCGGGGCCGCGATAGACCTCGGCGCGCTCAACGGCGGTGCTCGATAGCGGGCCTAAGTCGAACCGCCCGCCCATATCGTCCACGCTGATTCCGTCGAGCAGAATCTTGTTGCCGTCCGAGTTGCCGCCGCGCACCGCCATCGCGCTCTGCGCCCCCATCTCTCCAGTCTGGATAACCACTGTGCCGGGCATCAGCCGCAGCGCATTTACCAGATCGTCGCGCAAGGCCAGATCGAGCGGACCCAGGACGCTCGTAGCCTCGCTGGTCTGGGGTTGCGGCGTGGGCGTTCCGGTAGCGGTCGCCACCATCGACTCGCGCGCCCACTGCGGTTCCAGCACCAGATTGCGCTCGATGTTATCCAGCCGGCCGGCGAAGAAGCCCGGGGTTTCCAACTGTCGATAACTCGTGGCCGAGGCCACCAGGAAGAACCGGCCCTCCAACCCGGTGAGTATCTGAAAGCTGCCATCGGAGGCAGAGACCGCCGACCCGACCAATCTACCGTCGCCGATCAGCGATACATTGGCCCGAGCGACCCTTGCCCCCGCGGCATCGGAAACTACGCCGCGGATGGACGCTGCCGGGATAGATGCGGTGGCAAGTGCAAACAGGATGACGGCGAAAGCGCTGGACTGCGCGCGGCCCAGTCTGGCTCTCGAATGACGTGCAACTGGCATGAAGCTCCTCCGTTCCCGTCGGAACGCAATCCGGGGCAGGCGTCGATGGCAGGTCGCCGGAGTGTGTCTTCCGCAGCCGCCTCCCCATGAATAAGCATATGCGGCTCAACCGCCGAGGCTCTCCGAAAACTTCGTCCGCCGGCGGAAATACCCGGGCAGTTTGTACCATCGCCGATACGACGGGCTGGATGGCCGCTGCGCTCGCAATTGCAGAATGGCAAAGGAATCTCATGGCCTTCCCGAATGTCCTGACGATTGTCGATATAGCCAGCTTGGGCAGTTTCTGTTCCACGTACCCGTCGATTGCCCGCTCAGAGCGGCGCCACGGGCACCGGCTCCGCGGATTGGTTGTTGAGCGCGGTCAGCTCCGCCGACAAAGCCCGCTCCAAGATGGCCTTGGTAAGCTGCTTCAAAAGGCCGTTTTCGCCCGCTATCTCCGCCACTGCGGAGCGGCCGGCGAGCGACTCATCGATCAGCTTGACATCCAATCCCATGCGATCTCTCCTCTCTCTGTTTACCAGAGTCGAAAAGATCGTTTACACAAAATGTTTTACACCCTCGGTCAATTCTTATCGGCAACGCACTGGGAGGACACTACCCAAGCTGTCGGATTCAGGAGACCCCCGCTATCCTTTCCGGTTGCGCGCCGAATCGAATCAAATCCAGAATCGCCCTCACGTTTCCCGCCAACTGCCCCATCCTCTGAAGCCTGCTCTTGCCTCGATGCGCGATCAGCAGACCGGCCAAGTTGGCCAGGACCACATTCCGGAGCAGGATAAGCAGGTACGTTCGATTGACGGAGCCTTTGCGCAGCAGATAGACGGGATTTGCAATCTGGGCGTATCCCATCCTCCGAGCCGATATTCTGCCGCTCCTCACCGCCAGATGGACCAATCGGCAATCCGGGAAGGATACGACGCGGCCATGCTTTTTCATGCGCTCTCCGAAGTCCACGTCTTCAAAGAGGGCGTAGAGCCGAAGGCGCTCGTCGAAACGAACGGCTTGGGCAATGGATGCTCTCATGGCCATATTGCAACCGTACAGCCCGGTCATCTCCCGAACCTCGCGGTTCGGCGCGGGAGAATACTCCGCGATCAGTCTCTTGGCCCGCTCCCTGGCGATCTCTCCCGCCTCGAACCCATCGGCTATGGCAAAGCCCGAAAAAGCCGCTACGTTCGGATTGCTTTCCATGAACCGAAGAGCGTTTTCGAGATAGCGCGGGTCCAATTCCACGTCGTCGTCCAGAAACACGACGATCCCGCCAGCCTCGTCGATTGCATCCAGAACGCGGTTTCGCTGGAGGGTCAAGCCGCGCGGGCCGACAATGACGCGCACGGTCGGCAACTGGGCGGTCTCCGGCAAGCAATCTTCCGGCGATGCGATGCAGAGCAGGATTTCGTCGGCGCGAACGCTCTGCTCCAACAATCCGGCCACGGTTTCATGGAGAATGCGCGAACGATCGACGGAGGCAATGGCAACAGTCATTCTCGCCGGCATCGTCGGTCTCTCCAGATGGCCGCTTGACGGAGCGGACTTTGCGCGCTACCGGAGTTTCGCATTCATCCCACGGCGCTGCCCGCAAAAGGCCCCACTTGGCGGAGCCTCTTGCGATTGCGATCTCGGACTAGTGCGCGGCGGGCTTGGCGGGCGCAGCGGCAGGCTTGGACGATTCGGCGGCAGCCGGCGGCGCGGGCACACCCGACTTCAGGTTGTAGGCATCGATGACGGCCTTGGTGACATTGGTCGAGTCGGCGGCGTAAAGAACGGGACTTTGCTGCTGGCCGATGTCCAACACCAGGGTGTATCCCTGCTGCTGGGCGTATGCGGAGAGAACGTCGTAGACCTTGGAGGCCAGGCCGTTGTATACCTCCTGCATCTCCGTGTTCATATCGTTCTGCGCATCCTCAAGGTCGCGCTGCGCCTTCTTCTTCTTGTCGTCGATGGTCTTGGCGCGGCTGGCCTGCTCGGCCTCGCTCAGCTTGTCGCCCTGGGTCTGCAACTGCTTGGTCAGAGTATCGATCTCTTCGCTGAGGGCCTTGAGCTGGTTTTGCTTGGGTTCGTATTTTTTCTGCAGGTCGGCGAAGTTGCGCTGTCCCTCGTTGGTCTGGGCCACGGCCACCTGAAAGGCGATGACGGCGATCTTGGCCGTTCCCGCCGGCGTGGGCGCAGTTGCCGCGGCGGACGTAGTTTGTGCGGTGGCGCTCAGGGCAAAGCCGGAGGCCAGCGTAAGTGCAAGTGCAAGCGAACGCTTCATGTGAGTAAAAAGCTCCTTCGGAATTCCTATCGGCGGTCCGCGTTTCAGCGCGAGACCATGCCTGTGCCTCCTGAGCAACCTCACGGTCTTTTGACGGATACTCCGGCCGGGTGGCGCGGAGGCAGAAAAAGACGCGGACGGAGACGTCAGCGGGAACTAACTGGATTATAGGAGGGCGGAATGGGAGCGTCAAACCGCGCAGCCGCGATTGTTGCGGGATATTCGGCCCGCTTCAACCGATCAAGACGCTCTTGAAAGTCAAAGGCCTCGCGGCGGCGAGGCCTTTGACTGAACATCGAATACGCCACAGCTTGCGAATCAATGCGCGGGTGGGGCTTCCTTGACAACGGGCGCCTTGACGGCCGGCTTCGGCGCCGCTGCCGCCTTGGGTTCGGGAGCGGGAATGCCCGACTTCTGGTTGTAGGCATCGATGATGGTCTTGGTGATGTTGGTGGATTCGCTGGCAAAGAGCACCACCGGAGCCTCTTGCGGGCGCTCGCTGACGTCCAGCACCAGCGTGTAGCCCTGCTCCTTCGCATAGTCGGTGAGAAGCGCGCCGACCTTCTTGGCCACGTCGCCGAAGCCCTCCTGCATCTGCTGCTGGAAGTCGCCCTTGACGTCTTCCATGTTGCGCTTGGCCTGCTTCTGCTTCTCGTCGATGGTCCTGGAGCGGGAGGCGCGGTCGGAATCGCTCAACTTGTCGCCCTGATCCTGAAGCGCCTTCTGGAGCTTTTCGATCTCTTCCTGGTCGGACTTGATCTTCTGTATCTTGGGATCGAACTTCTTCTGGACATCGGCGTAGTTGCGCTGAAACTCATTGGTTTGACCGACCGCCGCCTGGAAGTTGATGACGGCAATCTTGGACGGCCCGGCGGGGGCGGCGGGGGGTGCCGGGGCAGCCGGCGTTTGTGCTGCGGCGCTCAGGGCAAAGCCGGAGGCCAAGGTAAGACACAGAGCAAGAGATCGCTTCATTTGAGTAAAAAACTCCTTTGGAATTTCTCGGTCTAAACGCGCCTCAGCGCGGAAAAGCCTGCGCCTGCCGAGAAACCTAACCGCCTTTTGAGAGGAACTCCGCACCGAATGGGGCGGAGACGAGAAAAGACGCGCGTGGAGACATCAGTAGGAACAGGATGAATTATAGGGGCGGCGAGTGAGAGCGTCAAACCGGCGCTTCGTGAATTTCAGTCGAAAACGCCGCGATTTTCGGCTTTCGGAGGCTGCTATCAATGCTGAACGGCCCCAGCATGGGGAACGATCCCGAATCGCTGCAATAGAACGAAACCCAATCCCACAAGGCTCATGAGCAAAAGAAGCGATGCCAGGACGAAGCGGAAAATAGGCCGCTCTTGCGGACGGCCTTTGAAGTTTCGATCTGAAAGGCGGGGATTAGAAGGTGGTGGAGACGGTGAAGCGGAAGGTCTTGCGCGGCTCCCGGAAAATGTCTCGCGCCCCGTAGCCGCCCAGCACCTCCTGATAGGTGTAGCTGCCCGCGTTGTTGAGCAAGGTGCCGTTCGACGTAGCGTTTGGGAACAAGGACGGAGTAATCAACTGGGCCGAACAGCTTCCCTTGTTGCCGCCGACGACGACGGAGTTGCAGTAGGGCTCCTCATAGAGGCGCAGGGGGTTGTAGGCATAGAAGAAGCGGAAGGGGGCGTTGATGACCGGCATGATGAAGGAAAGCTCGGCGCCGGTGGACATACGGGGCACGAAGTTGGTGCCGGAGATGGGGCGGATGTTCCGTTGGAAACCGATTTGCGAACCGGGAGTGCCGCCCGAGCATATATTCTCGCTCAAGGTCTCGCCATTCTCGCCCTTGATCGGAACCGTGTCCACCACCGGGCAGCCGTAGAGAGGCGAGGTAAGCGAGGCAAAGCCCTCCGGACTCTGCTTCAACTGCCCCTTGTTGAGAGCCGTGTCGATGCCGAAGTCGTCGAAGAAGGAGAAGGTGACCGGACCGGCGATGGGAATGCGGTATTCGGCGTTGCCGATGAATTGGGTGTCGCCGCCGATCGGGGCTATGCCGTAAATCGGAATGGGCACTTGGAGACATGAACTGTCCTGCTTGTTGCCCGGGTAGAGCGGAACGCAGGAGCCGTCGGGATTGGTCAACTGAACGTTGACGCGATTGGGAACATAGCCGTAGGGCGTGGCTCCGCGAATGTCGAAGCCGCGCAACTCGCCCTCGCCGCCGGAGTAGAAGCGGTTGTTGGGTGGAGCCACGTCGCCGCCGAAGCCCTGCACATAACTCAACTGCGCGCGAATTCCCAGCACGTTGCGGCCATTGGGCGTCGGGGTCAGGAAGTGCATGGGCATGAATCGCTTGTAGGCCAGCGAAGGAGTAATGTAGCGGACGTTGCCGCCCAATCCGGCCACCTGAAGGACGGCTGTGTATTCCTTGCCGCTGCGTGGGCGCATGGGGTTGTTGACGGTGTTGAAGACGTAAGAGAAGGATGCCGAACTGTTGACGATGCCGGCCAGCGCGTTGGACCCCTGGATGCCGGAGCGGAAGCTGATGGTCTGGAAGTAGGTCTGCGAGGCGGTGCTGAAGGCGGTAATCGAGGACTTGGTAAGCGAGTAAGTTAAGCCTACGCGCTGGAAGGCGTGGCGGCGCAGCGGGTAGCTGACCGACCAGTTGAGTCCGGTGGAAGCCTGGTTGTAATTCTGGGTAAGCGACTGCTGCGCCGCGTTCAGGTTGGGCGAGGCGCCGGTAGTCGCCTGCAGGGCTTTGGCGGCGTTGAAGTCCTGCTTGGTGTTGAAAATCTGAAAGCCGACGTTGAAAGGGCGATTGCGAATATATGGCTGGGTAAAGCCGAAAAGGAACTGCCGGCTCACGTTGCCCAGGTTGCCGGAGAGGCTGAGCGTCTCGCCCAGGCCGAGGAAGTTGTTGGTCGAGTAGTTCACGCCCAGGAACGCTCCGGAGAGACCGCTGATGCCTCCGTTCAATCCGATCGAGTTCTTGCCCTTCTCCTTGACCTTGAGGAGCAGGTCCACGGTGCCCGCTTCGGCGTCCTGGTGGGCCTCGGAGTCCTGATCGACCTTGAGCGGCTCGAAGTATTCGAGCTGGTTGAGGCGCAGCAAACTGTACTCCCACAACTGCGAGTTGTAGACCTGGCCCTCGTCGAGCATCAGCTCGCGGCGGATGACCTTGTCGCGGGTGATGGTGTTGCCGGTGAACTCGATGCGCGAGACGTAGAACGGCTTGCCCTCGTCTATGTCGATCTCCAGCGAGACGGTTTTCTTCTCCTCGTCGAAGACCGGCTTGGGGATGGCTCCGAAGTTGATGTAGCCCAACTGACCGTAAGCTTTTTTCAGATTCTCCAGGCCTTTGCCGACCAGGGTGGCGTTGAACCACTCGCCGTCCTTGACTGCAAAGGTGGCGCGCAGCGCCTTGGGGTTGTTGACCGCCTTGTTGCCGGTGAAGCTGATGGAGCCGAGCCGGTAGCGGGCGCCCTCCTCGACGGGCATGAGAATGTCGATGCGCTTGCCCTTGTTGGGGCGGAAAGTAAACAAGTTCAGCCCGCCCTGGTCGCGTATCTGCGTCTTGGGCTCCTCGATGGCCGCGTTGTAGTAACCCTTGTCGCGGAAGGCCTGCCGCACCCGTTCGGTGTCTTCCTCCAGCTTGGTGGCGTCGAAGGTCTGGGAAAAGAGATTCTCGAAGAGAATCGAATTGGGGATGCCGATGGGCTTCAGGTTCTTCATCGAACGGCGCAGTTCGAGCGCGCCGATATGGCGGTTGCCGGTGAACTTGATGGCGCCCACCTTGACGGTGGGGCCTTCCTTGATGTTGAAGTTCACCTGTACGGAGGCCGGAGGAATGGTCTTGACCTCCGTCTTGATGGTGGCGAACTGGTGGCCGTGCTCACTGAGCAGATCCTTGATGACCGTCTCGGCGCGCTTGATGCGGGTGGGATCGTACTGGCTCTCGACGGAGAGGCCGACCTTCTCCTTCTTGAAGCGGTCGAGAATGTCGGACTGGGAGACGGCGTTGAGTCCCTTGTAGTTGATCTCGCGGATGGTGGGCTTTTCGCGGACGAATACGTTGAGGATGACGCCCTTCTCCGAGTCTTCGCGCTCGATGCGCAGATCCTCGAAATAGCCGGTGTTCCAGAGCGAGTTGAAGTCCCGCTCGATGGAGATGGGGTCATAGGTGTCGCCGGGGTGGGTGAAGAGCCGGGCCAGCACAGTCTCCTTGGGGATGCGGCGGGTGCCGATGACGCGAATCTGTTCGATGGTTTCCGACTGCTGGGCGAAGGATGCCGCGGCGGCCAGCGCCATGACCAGCACGACGGTCAGACGAGTCAAGCGGCTTGCGGAAGTGGAGAAAAAAGATCGCTCGATCTTCAACGGGCAACGGCCCTCGTGCGAACGCCGGAACGGTCGCGGCGCTTGTTTCGACTTCAGGTTCGGATTCACGGGAAGAATATCGACACCCTCACTGCTCAAAATCTGATCCTGCCTTGAGGAAAGTTCGATTATATTGGACCGCGCCCATCCCGCCCAAACCGCAGGTGTGTCGTTCGGCCCGGAAACCGTGTCTTTCCCGGAATTTCCCTGCCGCGCTTGCCGCCTTCGGACTTGGAATGGCCCACTTTACCGCCTTTGGCGAACCGCCGCGGACGTACTGGAACCCAGTCCCAAGTCTACCGGAAGAGAATGGGTTGGGAAGAAATTCCGTCCGTGTGTGCGCCGCGGTCTCCTTTTAGACGCAAGGAATGCGATAAGGCATTCCCGTTGCGTGGAGGCTTTGCCTTCGGGGAAAACGGTTTGGGGAATCGCAACGCGAGTTCGATCTTTTTCCACCAGCCGAGTGGATACTGAGTTATGCTTTCTGCATATTCCGGCCGAAGCGCAAGAATCTTTCCGCGGGCCGGACGGGCCTTCCCTGAAGGGCCATCCGCCGGGAGGCAAAGATGCGCCGAGAATTTTCCATGATCCTGATTCGGGCAATCGTGGGAGGGGTATTTTTTCTGGAGGGGGCGCTGAAGTTTCTTAGGCCCGCGGAGCTTGGAACGGGGCGTTTTGCGGCGATCGGTTTTCCCTTCCCTCATCTGCTCGCGTCGTTGGTGGGCGGCTTCGAGATTGCCGGAGGCGCGGCGATTCTGCTCAACTTTTATGCTGGCGACGCGGCCCTGGCGCTGCTGGCGGTCATTGTGACCGCGCTGGCGACCACCAAGTTGCCGATCCTGATGGGGCGCCCGCTGGGGCCGTTCGCGCTTGTCAAGCTGCCCCACTACGGCTGGTTGAGCTTTTTCCACGAGGCCCGCGTCGATCTGTGCATGATCTTCGGCGCGCTGGCCGTGCTGATCGACTCCGGCCTGCGCGTGGGACGCAGAAGGCGCTGGTACCAGGGCGAGTAAGACGATGCCTATCCGGCCGGATCGATCTTCCGTGACTGAACTTCTCTCCCTCTTCCTGCGCCTGGGTTTGACCGCATTCGGCGGACCGGCGGCGCATATCGGAATGATGGAGCGCGAGGCTGTGGTGCGGCGGGGATGGATGAGCCGCGCGCAATTTCTCGATTTGGTGGGCGCTTGCAATCTCTTGCCCGGCCCCGGTTCCACGCAAGTGGCGATGGCTTTGGGTTATCGCCGTGCCGGGTGGAGGGGCCTCGCCGTCGCGGGCGCCAGCTTCATTCTTCCCTCCGCGTTGGCCACGCTGGCTCTGGCATGGGCCTACGCGCGCTATGGCAGACTGCCCCAGGCGCAAGGATTGCTCTTTGGAGTCAAGCCGGCAATGGTGGCCGTGATAGCCCAGGCAGTCTGGAATCTGGGCCGCGCGGCCTATCGCCGCTGGATTCTGGCCGCGTCCGGCTTGGCGTGCTTCGCGGCATCCCTGGCCGGGGCGCACCCGATCGCCATTTTGGGAGCCTCCGGCGGTCTTGCGCTTATGCTCCATGGGCGGCGTTCCCGTCCCGGCGCGGCGCTGGGCTTCGCCGGAGCGCCCGCGGCAGCGGCGGGCGGCGCGGCAGGCGCCGCTGGTCTGGCCCCGCTCTTCCTTCTCTTCCTCAAGCTGGGGGTTACGGTATTTGGCTCAGGCTATGTGCTGGTCGCCTATCTAAAGGCCGATCTGGTGGATCGCCTGCATTGGATTACGCGGACGCAACTGCTCGACGCGATCGTCGCTGGCCAGATCACGCCCGGTCCGGTCTTTGCGACCGCCGCCTTTCTCGGCTACCTTTTGCGCGGCTGGGCCGGAGCCGCTGTGGCCACGGCGGCCATCTTTCTGCCCTCGTTCCCGATGGCCGGGCTGGTGGGTGCTTTGGCCGGGCGAATCCGGGCATCGAAGCCGGCGGCGGCCTTCCTGGACGGCGTGAATGCGGCAGCCGTGGCCTTGATGGCCGCCGTGGCTCTTTCGCTGGGTGCCTCCGCCCTGGTGGATGGCTGGAGCTGGGCGCTGGGGCTGGCGAGCCTGGCGCTGCTCTTGCGATACAAAGTCAACGCAACGTGGCTGATTCTCGCCGGGGGCGGCCTGGGGATTATCCTGCGTCAGTTCGCCTGAGCGCCGCGACGGAAGCGCGAGTACCGATGGCCCCGGTCGCGATTCGGCATTTGCTATCCCCTCGGCAACGGCGGCGCCAAAAATGGACGTAGGCCAGCGACGCGCCGCCGATAAAACTGCGAATGATGCCGACCGGAAAGACGAGGTTGCGCTGGGCAACCATGGAAACCACCGTCACCGCGCCCACGCAAACAACATTGAATGTCCAGCAGGCGGGACTTCGCAGGCCCCGGCCTTCCTCGTCTCCCACCCTTGCCTGGAAAAAGCGCAAGGGTGGGGTGCCTGGCCGGCAGCGCATTACTGATATTGCACGTTGAACGAGAGCGCGCTGGGGGATTGCGAGCATCCCGCCGCCGCGGTTGTGATCTGGGGTTCCAGCGTATGTCCGGCGGGAACGCTGATGGAAAATGCACCGCTGTCGTAGGTCTTCGCGCTGTCGATCGTCAAGCTGGCGATCATGGAGGAGTCGGTCGTATCCACGATCGAAAATACGGCGTTGGTGGCGCAGTCGGCGGCAGGGGTTTGCACAAATGCCTGAAGCCGGGTAACGGCGATGGCATTCTCCTGCGTCACCGGAGCGGACACAATGCCAGTCTTGTCGAGCGCGCCACTGTAGTCGTGGCCCCAAATCTTGTCGCCGCCGGTAGCTATGGCGGTGCTTTGCTCGGTTGTGGAGTCGCTGGCGCTAGCCGCGCTGCTGGCGGTGGTGGTGGTTGTTGTGGTGGCTCCAGCTTGAGCCACAGCCGTCTTCACCAGAGCGGTGGCCCCGGACCCGGTTGGCGTGTAACCCCAGGACTCAGTGCCGTTGGTGTAAAAGATGATGCCGACCGGTGAAATGTAGGCGCAGGAGCCGGTGGTCGAGCATCCGGTGGAACCTACAGTCGTAGTGGGGGTAGTGGTGGACGGTGAGATGATGACACTGCTTGTGGAACCCGAAATCGAGCGTATCGTGCCGTTCACGTCGAGAGTGGCGCCTGGATTCAATGTCGCGCCGCCGCCGATGCCGACATTGCCGCCTAATGGGTTAAGAACAAAAGGTAGGGCACCTCTGCCGTAAGTCGCGAGAGACTGTATCCACGCCGCATATGGCGATGCAGTACTGAGTCCGAAATTGAGAATTTGGCCAGAGGCTTGAATTGATACATTTCCACCCGCGCTAACAGGCGGCGTTTGAGTACCTGACAAGCTTGGGTTAACTTGACTAGCATAAATGTTGCCTACTTGCAAAAGTGATGGAGGGGTCGTCGGAAGCACCGTCGTTAACGGCTCCGTCCCTATCCCGACGGTGCCGCCTGCCGGATTCAATGCCAATGTCGCGGACGCGGGGTAGCTCTGCAGCCATCCATATGCGGGAATCGATCCGTTTGCAGCAGAATACCCAATGTCCAGCGGCGCAATCTGTGTCGGGGCATTGTTTCCATTCACCCCCAGAATCCCATCTGTAACCGCATTTCCAGTGACCGTCAGGCCGCTCGGCGTCGTCGTTGAACCGACGGTAATATTGCCGCTGGATTGCGACAGCAATGCATCGACGGACTGTGCAGATGCCGTATACGGCACCGTCTGAGTGCCGCTTGGGAAGGTAATTCCAGCGGTCGTAGTAATGCCTCCGGAAGCAACGACGTTACCGGCTACATCGATATTGCTTCCCGTTTGACTCAGAGCACCTTTACTCAGCGGGTACGCCGTGAACTGATCAGATCCGTCTTTGAAAAAAGATCGGTGTACAGGTCTGAGAACACTAGATTATTGTAGTTCGCTCTGATGTGGATGCCCGACGCCGTTGAAGGAAGACCAGTGGTAAAGACTGTGGTGGCAGAGGTTTGAGCCAAGCTCGACCACACAATATCGAGGTCACTTACATTTGCACCCGTTTGCTGTCCACCCACACCGGTCAAGCCAATGTATCCAAAAGAACCGTCTCCACCTAATCGGAGATCGGAATTGAAGACGGATCCTGGGCATTCGATTCCATAAGCGTCTTGCCCATTGGTATCGATGAAATACTGGCCGAGATTTGCCCCCGAAAGACACGTTATGGCTGCGCCGCCGACGCCTGTTGTGTAATTATAATCGGTGTTGAACGATCCCGTTATGTTGCCAGCATACGAGGTAGTGGCAAATTGTATCGCTGGAACTTGTGTTGCGGAGCTTTGATTTTCAGTCCTCAGCCCACTCCCGGTGAGGGCATCTGCGCAGTTGCCGCTGCAGCTGCTCTGACCGACCACTATGATGGCGGCAGCCCCTCCGGTGCCCAAGAGCGCTACGTAGCTACCATCGAAGTGGTATTCATTACTGCCGGTGAATTGAATTGCGGGAGCCAGATCGCCCCCTATCAGGTTGTTGTCCAAGTAGTACAGAGTGGGATTTGATCCGGTGGATATTGCGGTATAGAAAGCCGACGCTTTAGAGGCAAGGCCCAATCCACCCCCCATAACCAATCCGCCTCCCCATGGGTAATTTGCTGTGGGAGATCCGCCATTGATGCGCGAGCCCGATATCTTTACCAGATCGGAATTCACCACGACCACCGCGGCGGTACTCGGAGTACTGCCAGCCCAGATGTAGTCGTTGAGTATCTGAAAACTGCCTCCCGCCTGGTTGCTCCCTCCAGCAGTGGTGCCATTTCCATACCCGTTCGACACCACCACGCCAGCAGTAGCACTTGAATTTCCGGCGGCTTGCACAGGCAAAGTCTTACCATTATTAGTAACATACGTGATGACCGGCACGATTCCAATATCTCGGATTCCCCCAGCAGTATCTCCGCCAAAATCGAGGACCGGGTAGGCCAAGGTAAAGTCATGACAGATTGTGGAGGTGTACTGACCATCCCCAACCATCCAGAACCCTGCTCCATTGAGCCCTGTGTTAGGATAAGTCATTTGGAATGGAGGAGGATATGTGGTAGGAGGAGTCGAAGGCGAGAATGCGCCATTGGAGTAGGAATATATCTGTTCCGTTGTTGCATCCAACGGTCCCTTTACCAAGTAACCGTTCGGGCAGGCTACCGAAGTGTTAGTCGTCGCCGGCAGGTACAAGGCTAAGTTGTACTGGTAAGCGTACGAGATGCATTTTTGCAACGCAACGGTATCGTCCGCAATGCCATCTCCTTTGGCTCCGCAAATCGGCGATTTAGCGCTAATCGTGCCAAGCGGAGGTGTGCCATCCTGGGATAGAGTCGATTGTGCAGTTGCTTTCATGGTGAAGGCCGTGATGACAATGGCCATAGCAAACAACAGCTTGTGCATCTTGTGCATCGTCTTCATCTTTCTCTCCTTGTTTTTCTTGGGTGAATCGTCTGGGGACGCTACCGCAGACTACTCCATCGTGCGCAGACCGAGTTGCTCGGTCCGCCTACTGGAAATTACAGGCCCGCGGCGCTTCGCTGGGAAGGCCGAGCCAATTGTATCGAAATGAGACAGGCTTGCGATGAAATTTTATGAGAATTTATCGTCTCGGAGATGGGAATTGCCGGATTATTGTGTGTCCGCTGTGGAAAACATTACTTACCGCGCAGCTCGCGAAGCCAGTCGTCCATGTGGCCGAGAGCGCGCAGCAGTCCCACCGCGCCTTGCTCAGTTCGAGTCAGGCGTCCGCGGCGGGTGGTCCATGCCCCTACCAGAATCCGGGTGGGCGGATTCTGCCATGAGCTTGCCGAAGTGGCCGGATCCTCAAGCCTTGGATCGGCGAACGTCTTACCGATGCCGTTCGGCTCCAAGCGGACGGCATCGGCCCCGCAAGGGCTCAGTCGTAGTATTCCAATCCCAGGTGAGTAATCAGGTCCGCGCCCATGATGTGCCTCAGCGTGTTTTTGAGCTTCATAGACTGGATGAACAGATCGTGCTCCGGGTAAAGTCCGGGGGCGGTTTGCGGCGACTTGAGATAGAAGCTCAGCCACTCCTGAACGCCGATCGAGCGCAACTCCGGAGTCCTCTTGGCCAGGTCGAGGAAGAGCACCAGGTCCAGCGCGATGGGCGCTGCCAGAATCGAGTCGCGGCAAAGAAAGTTCACCTTGATCTGCATGGGGTAGCCCAGCCAGCCGAAGATATCGATGTTATCCCAGGCCTCTTTGTCGTCGCCGCGCGGAGGGTAATAGTTGATGCGAATCTTGTGATAAAGATCCTTGTAAAGATCGGGGTATAACTCGGGCTGAAAGATGTAATCGAGGGAGCCGAGCTTGGACTCTTCCTTGGTCTTGAAGGATTGCGGATCGTCGAGCACTTCGCCGTCGCGGTTGCCGAGGATATTGGTCGAGAACCAACCGGAGACGCCCAGCATACGCGCCTTGAAGGCCGGCGCCAGCACGGTCTTCATGAAGGTCTGGCCGGTTTTGAAGTCCTTGCCGCAGACCGGCGCGGCGTTTTTCTTGGAGAGTTCGAGCAGCGCCGGAGCGTCCACGGTCAGGTTGGGCGCGCCGTTGGCGAAGGGAACCCCCTCGCTGAGCGCCGCGTAGGCGTAAATCTGCGAGGGCGCAATGCCGATGTCGTCGTTCTCCAGGCCCTTCTCGAATGCGGCGAGGTTCTGATGAACGGCGGTCGGCTCCAGGAAAATTTCGGTCGAGCCGCACCAGATCACCACCACCCGGTCCACGGTCTTCTTGAAGGCGCGAATGTCGGCGATCACCTGATCGGCCAGATCGCGCTTGTTCTTGCCCTTCTTGACGTAGGTGCCGTTGAGTCGCTTCACGTAGTATTGGTCGAAGACGGCCGGCAGGGGCTTGATCTTTTCCAGGTAGGGCTTCAATTGCTGGAGGGTCTTCTCGTCCAGCACCTTTGCGTGCGCGGCCGCCTCGTAGACGTTGTCCTCGAAGATGTCCCAGCCGGTAAAGACCAAGTCGTTCAGATCGGCCAGCGGCACAAATTCCTTGATGAGCGGGAACTTGTTCTCGGTACGTTTGCCGAGGCGAATGGTGCCCATCTGGGTGAGCGAGCCGACCGGCTTGGCCAGTCCCCGGCGCACCGCCTCCACGCCCGCGATAAACGTGGTGGCGACGGCGCCCAGGCCGACCACCATCACGCCAAGTTTGCCCGTGGCGGGCGCAATCTTCGATGCCGCGGCGGCCCTTTGGCCGCCTTGTTGCTCAGTTGACATTCCCTCTCCTAACCATTTTTGCTTGCGCCCGATCTCCGGGCCGTTCCAAACCGTCTTGCCAAGAACCGAACAGTGTACGCCGCGCGGCACTTTGACCGCATTCGCCGCTCTACGCCGCTTCCGCCTGCCTGCCGCGCCTTAGATGCGACCACACAAACCAGAGGATCCCGGCCAACAGAGCTACCTCGACCGCCAGGTGAAAGCGATGAAATGCCTGATGAAAGCGCGGGTCCGTGTGCCAGGCCTGACCCAGCTTCATGCCCACGTAGGCCAGCGCATAGCACCACGGCCAGGAACCCACAAAAGTATAGATGTGGAAGCGCAGTTGCGGCATCTTGGCGATTCCCGCCGGAAAGGCGATGAAGGTGCGCACCACCGGCAACAGGCGCGCAACCAGCACCGTGATCGCTCCGTAGCGGTTGAAGAAATCCGTCATCCGGTCCAGGTCGCGGTGGCTCATCAGCACCCATTTGCCGTAGCGTTCCACCAGCGGGCGTCCGCCTTTGGCCCCGATCCAGTACGCAATCACCGACCCCAGATTGCAGCCGATGGCCCCAGCCGTCGCCGCCCAGAGCAAGTTGAACCGGCCCAGGAAGACCAGATAGCCGGCAAACGGCATGATGATCTCGGAGGGCAGGGGAATGCAAGCCGATTCGATCCCCATCAACGCCGCAATGCCGGCATAGCCGCCCATCTCGATGGCGTGGGTTACAAACTGGACTAAAAGGGCGATGATCTTTTCGCTCATGGGCGTTACCAGTATATAGGCCGGTGGCGGGCCGATGGCAACGCATCTTCCTCGGCCTATAGCACGAAGTGTCCGCCCCATCGCGGGCGGTTTGCTACCATGAGTGGATATTCAATGCAGAGGTGTTTCAGTGCCCGACTTCCCCCCCGCTCCGCTTACGCTCGAAGGTTCCTTTCTGCTCCACCAGTTCTTCCGCTTCGACTGGAAGGCGTGGCGGTCCCGCGCGGAGGGCGAACGCGCGCGCATAGTCGCCGAGGGCGCTTCCGCGCTTCTGCGTTTGGAACGTAGGTTGGCTGACGCTCCGATTCAGACCGCGCTTTTCTCGCAGCTTGGCCACAAGGGCGACCTGGTTCTGATTCACTTCCGCGACTCGCTGGAAGCGCTCAACCAGATCGAACTCGATCTGGCACAGACCGAACTGTACGACTATCTCGATCTGCGCCACTCCTACGTCTCGGTCGTCGAACTGGGCCTCTACGAGTCCACGCGCAAGACCTACGAAGCGGCGGCCGCAAAAGGTCTTGAAGCACACACGCCGGAATGGAATGCCGAGATTGCGGAGTCGCTCAAGCGTAGCGCCGATGCCATGTCTCCGCGCATCTTCCCCGCCATTCCCGAAGCCAGGTATCTCTGCTTCTATCCGATGGATCGCAAACGCGGCGAGCAGGTCAACTGGTACACCGTGCCCTTCGCCGAGCGGCAGCGCATGATGCACGAGCACGGGCTGATCGGCCGCCGCTACGGCGACCGGGTGAAGCAGATCATCTCCGGGTCGATTGGCATGGACGATTGGGAGTGGGGCGTGGACCTCTTCGCCGACGACCCGGTGGTCTTCAAGAAACTCATCTACGAGATGCGCTTCGACGAAGTCAGCGCGGTTTACGCGCTCTTCGGGCAGTTTTATATCAGCGTCCGGTTGCCGATGGAAAAACTCGGTGGCTGGCTGGACGGGAATCTCTAGACGGTACGGACCATTTGCCATGCTGTCAGCAAGGAGGCTAATCGATGGCCACTCTTACGGTTACGGCCAAAGGTCAGCTCACCCTAAAGCGGGAATCGCTCAGGCATCGGAACGTCGCTCCCGGCCAGAAGGCAGCAGTTTTTTGCGAATTCGTGCGGGTCTTGAGGCAAGGGGTATAAAAAGCCCGCGCAGAGATTGCAGACGCGATACGCAGGCTTCTGCTAAGTTGTCGATATTGTGGTGACCCCGGCCTGATTCGAACAGGCGACCTACAGTTTAGGAAACTGCTGCTCTATCCACCTGAGCTACGGGGCCACATTTATAATGAATACTTTACAGAATTCTAAAAAATAGTCCACTCACTTTCACTCACCGGACGCACTATTGACGTAGGGCTAGGGACCCGCGTCAAGGGGCAGATCGGGGAGGACGAACGTGAAAGCGAAGAGAACACGATACCAACAGGGTAGCATCCGCAAGGTTCAAAGGGCCACGGGCTACGCATGGGAGGTCCGCTTTTCCGAGTGGAAAACGGCAAGCGGCACCAACGCACATTGACCCTGGACGAAGCGGAATACCCCGCTGAGAAGGACGCACGCCGCGCCATTGAGCTGACAGTCTCCCAAGTCAACGCCGGGACTGGAGCGGCCAAGGCGGATGCCAAGTTCATGGACGTTTGCGCCCTCTACCGGGCGGAGCATCTGCCCACGCTGGAGCACTCCACACGCTCCACGAACGGCTATCCACGCCGATATGGGCCTTGGCGCCGAAGTGCCACTGATTGCCTTTGCGCGTCCGATGCATCTCCGGGGCGCGCTCGCCGGTCGAGTTATCGGTCGAGGACGGCGCCGCGACGATCGCGGCGACGACAATTGTGCCGGTTCAAATACGAATGCCTTTGCTATCCAGATCCCGCTTTGAGATAATGCGGCTCGACCAGAGCTTCTAACTCGGCCCAGGGAACCACGGTCTCCATCGACTGCAAAAACTGCTCTCGGCGGCTGGCGCTGGCAAACTTTTCGAAGCTCGGCCGGCAGGCAAATGTTATTCGGCGCATCGCATTCTCCATCTATATACCGTTGGATGCAAGTGCGGCGCGGGTGGATGACTGAATCAGAGGTTCCCTAGGCGAGCCGTTGCCCTTTCGATTTCTTCCAAGCGATTCATCTCTACTTCGTCTAGCTCAAGGGTGGCCGGATCAATAAACATGAGAAAACGCTCCCGGCCACCAGCTATACCTGCCAGCCCTCTACATATGGAGGTAGGCTACGGCACTGCGTTCCAACACCGGAGCATATATCCTTATGGAACAATTTGCTCGTGAACTTTACTTCCCATCACGACGGCCTTATTGCGGCTTGTGCGCCGCTTCGTTCGGGATAGACACTCGTGCCCTGGGCGATGACGCTGTGGAAGAAGATACGCCAAACATCGAAATCGAGTCCCAGCCGCTCTATCTTCCTTCCTCCGGCCTTTGCGCCGGTGTGTTCCTTTGGCATTCGGCGCTCACACGAGCGATTGCAGACTGGCTTCGGCTTGGCGGATGCGGTCGAGGCATAGATCGCGGCCGAGCACGGTCATGGTTTCAAAGAGCGGCGGCGCGTTCTTGCGCCCGCAGAGGGCGACCCGGATGGGCTGGAAGGCCTGCCCGGCCTTCAGACCGAGTTGAGCGGCCGCGGCTCGAAGGGCCTGATCGAGCGAATCGTGGTCGAAGTTGGTTATGGCTAACACTTGCTGGGCGTGCTGGAGGACGCGCCGGGCGAGCGCGGCATCGCCCTTCTGCGGGATCAACTCCGCTGGGTCATAGGGCGCGAGTTTTTCCACGAAGAAGAAGTCGGCGGCAGAGACGGCGTCGCGCAGGAGCTTGATCCGTTCGCGGATGAGCGGGGTTACGGCTTGGACCTTATCGGGCGTTGGATTGAAGCCGGCCTGCGCGAAGAAAGGCTCGAGGCTGGCTGCGAGTTCACCGACGGCGAGAGCTCGGATGTGCTCGCCGTTGAGCCAGACGGCCTTGGGATCGAAGGAGTCTTCCTCGGTGAAGTTGATGACGGCGTTGGCTCGGTTTATGTGTTCGAGGGTGAAGGCTTCCCGGATCTCTTCGAGCGGCATAAACTCGCGGTCGTTCTTTGGAGACCAGCCGAGGAGGCAGAGGAAGTTGACGAAGGCCTGGGGGAGGAAGCCGGCATCGCGGTAAGTGGTGACGCTGACCACCGGGCCGTGCTTGCGCTTGGAGAGTTTGGCGCCATCGGGGGCGACCAGCAGGGGAAGATGGGCGAAGTGAGGCGTCTGGACGCCGAGCGCCTCGAAGATGAGCAGGTGCTTGAAGGTGTTGGCAATGTGATCTTGGCCGCGGATGATGTGGCTGATGCGGAGATCGGCGTCGTCAACGCAGGAGGCAAGGTGGTAGGTGGGGAACCCATCGGAGCGCAACAGGGCGAAATCTTCGACCTCGTCGGCGAGTTTGGATTGCTCTCCGTAAACGCCATCGGTGAAGCGCAGAGTGCGGTTCTGAGCGCGGGGAACGCGATAGCGGAGGGCGAACGGCTCGCCACAGGCGGCGCGGCGGTCGCTGGCTTCTCTCGACAACTCGCGCATACCGGGATTGAAGAGCCAGGCGCCCTGCTCGGAAGACTGATTGCCGTCGCCCGCGTGAGCGGGGGTGAAGTCGCGATAGGCAAGGCCCGCTGCGAAGATGGCTTCAGCCTGTTGGCGGTGCAGGGCAAGACGTTCGGATTGCTTGTACTCTTCGTCCCAGTCGAGGCCCAACCAACGCAGGCCCTCGAAGATGGATTGGACGCTGGCCTCGGTGTTGCGTTCGAGATCGGTGTCGTCCAGGCGGAAGACGAGGGTTCCACGATTGCGGCGGGCATAGAGCCAATTGAAGATAAAGGTGCGCGCCCCGCCCACGTGCAGATAGCCGGTGGGCGAGGGAGCAAAACGGACGCGGGGAGCATTTTCGGAGGGGGTCGAATCGGGCATCGTCAAGGTTTCTTCCACTAACGATGCTAGCACTGCCCCTCACCGTCGGACGCGAACCGGCTCAGGCCTGGGGCGGATACGGGGGCGTTTGCGGAGGCTGCGGCGGGTATGGAAACGGAGGCGGATATGCCGCCTGGAGCGCGGGCGCCACCTTCCACTCGGCAAAGGCAAGCACATAAAGCAGAACCAGGATGCCAAGCGAGGGCACCAGGCACACCAGAGAGAGCCAGGGAGTAAAGCCGGCCTTCTTCAGGATGAACCAGAAGGGAATGATGACGATGATGATCGCCACCAAAATAACAAGGGGAATGATCGCCATCATGGCCATGATGGCGCCCTTATAGGCTTCCGGGTCGGGTTGGCTCTGCAAGAGAAGCGCGACAAGATTCATTCAGGACACTCCGCAACGAGATGGAAACTGGAAACAAAGGTAATACCCAACGACGGAATCCGCAATCGAATTCTCGCGGGGATGGAAAATGAGTGCCAAGCCGGTGGTTGCGGGGTGGATTCAGGCGGTTTGACCAACTTGACCAATCGCAAGAAAGAGCGCATAATCTGAGCAGTCGAAAGAGCGATGGAGGCGGGAATGGCGAGTACGCGGGTGAATTTATACGAAGCCAAGACGCACCTTTCCAGCCTTGTGGAGCGGGCGGCGAAGGGCGAGGAAATTGTGATTGCCAAGGCAGGCAAGCCGATGGCGAAGCTGTCGCCAATGACAGCTAGGGAAAAGGAAACCGAGCCGGAACCGCTACGGAAGTTCGGGCAGAATGTGTTGGGAATAACCTTTCGCTCCGAAGATTGGGAAAAGGACATTCCACTCGAATATTTTCAAGACGAGGGCAAAGAGAATCCTTTTGGCGTTGAACTTGTAGGGACAGAGCGGAAATGACGGATTCCGGATTTCTGCTGGATTCCAATATCGTGGTTTGGCTGGATCGGAAACCGGAGCGGATACCGCCGCACGTGCTGCTGACGATCGCATCTGCGCCGCAGGTATTCTTGAGTGCGGTAACGGCCTGGGAATTGGGCATCAAGCAGGCGCTTGGCGACCTGACCTTGCTCCAACCGGTTTCCGAAATGGTTCGCGCTCATAGCATGACGGAATTGCCCGTGACCATCCGGCATGGCGAAGCGGTGCGGGAATTGCCTCTTCATCATCGCGACCCCTTCGACCGCTTGCTGGTTGCGCAGGCAATGGTTGAGGGTCTGATTCTGGTTACCGGGGACAGGCTGCTGCTCCGCTATGGAATTCCGATATTGCTGGTCTGAGTCACGGCTCCAGCGGCAGCCCGTCGAGTGAGAGCAAGCGTCCCACCGGGTACTCGCCGACGCTGTTTTGCTGAAACCACGGCGAACGCTCGTAGAAGAATTGAAGTCGCGCGTCGGGGCTGGCGGCAAAGCTCGCGTCGGTCTGGATGCGATGCTCGAATTCGGCCTTCAGCGCCGGGTTCTTGGCCATATTTTCTCGCGCCAGTTTCTCCAGCACATAGGCCTCGGCATACTCTTTTTGCTCGAAGATGGGATCGAAAAAGCCCCAGCGCAGCGCGGAGTCGGGCGCCTCCGGTTCCAGCCAGTGAATGGCTACTTTGGAAAGCCTCTGGTTGAGCGGGATCACCACCGAGCCGGCCGGAAAACTGAGGGTCTCGGCGGTCAGCGTACATTGGCCGTAGTGGCCCGGCTGCGCGCCGGGGTTTTCGCCGGGAAAGATGGGGTGGTGGCCCTCGAAAGGCAGCCCCTGCCACTGCATCCCGGAGCAGCGGTAGCGCTCGACCTTGCCGGTCCAGGGTGCCGCGGTGCGGCGAAAGGCTACGTCGTGAGCGGCCAGCACATCGATGGTCCGCGTCCATTGCGGCGGCACGATGTAACCGGCCGGGAGGGTGGCCGATGCGGTGACTTTTACGCCGGTGGCCAGCGGCAGAGTTACATTCCACGGCTCATGGGAGTATTGAATCCACATAGCGCCGGAAACTTCGCTCAGGGCGCGGGTGAATTTGTAGCCCTGGAAAACAACCGGGGTGGTTTCGCCGTTCGCGTCCACGGCCAGCGGAAACTTATCGCTGCCCAAGGGGTGCGCGCCCAGCTTTTCCGCCCCCGCATCGGCCTCGCGGTTGAGGGCGATGAGTTTTGCGGAGTCGCGGTTCAGTAACTCCAGCAGAGCGCGCAGAATCTCGTAGTTACCGGTGACTCGGGTCTTGTAATCCTTCAACATATGCAGTTCGACCAGCATTCCGGGGCGGTTTTCCAGAATCATCTGCCCGGTGGAGAAGCGAGACTGGTCGCTGTAGGAAGCAAGCCCCTGCGCGGGGTCGGTGTCGTCGTTCAGGGTGATGTAAGTGGGAAAGGCGAGATGCCCGCTGGCGTTGACCTGTCGCACCAACTCCGGGTTGACGGTCTCTCGTATCCATTTAGCTGTGGCGGGCGCAACGTCGGGCGTGGCATCGATGGCGAAGGTCACGTCGTATTGAAAATCGGCACCGTCGGTCACATGGTTGTCCACGAAGAAGTCGGGCAGCCAGCGGTGAAACATCTTGAGGAAGGCGCGGGTCTCCGGCGCGTCGGCCTTCATGTAATCGCGGTTGAGGTTGATGTTGCCGGCGTTGCCGCGCCATCCGGCCAACTCCGGGCCGTTCTGGTTGATGCGGTTGTAAGGCGAGCGCCGCTCGTGCCCGTCGATGTTATAGACGGGGATGAAGACGAAGACTGCGTGGTCCAACAACGCCGCTTGCGTCTTGGCGACAACCATGTCGCGCAACAGGGCGAGGCAGGCATCCTTGCCATCCATCTCGCCGGCATGGATGGAGTTTTGGACCAAAAGAATAACTCGGCCCGAAGCGTGTATGGCGGCGGGATCGAAGACGCCGTCTTTGGAGGCGATGACGATCTTGAGGTCGCGCCCCTCTCCAGTCTTGCCAAAGTTCTCTATCCTCACCCGATCGGGCGCGGCGGCCGCGATGCGCTCCAGATAGGCGACGGTTTCGGTGTAATCGGGGGTGGTGCGGTAATCGGCGGTCTCCGCCGGCGTGCGCCAGTCGGGAGCGGTCTGGCCATTGAAGACCTGGGATAGAGAAGATAGGAGAGCGGCGGTCAAGAGGGCTTTGCTGCGTAGATTCATTCTGTCGAAATCTCCCAAGTTTGCATGATTCTACTGCAAGACGGGTTCATGGCTGAATGGAAATCGTGCTGCCGTGCCAGCATTTGGCTACGATTTCACCTATCCCGCCCATGAACCCCGGAGTCTCCCGCAACGACGGCGGCTCTTCCGTCGCCCCGGAAGCCACATTTTCGCTTCTGAATTGCCTCCTCACGGAACCGGATCCCCTGCTCATTGCCCCTTGTTCCCGGTTTCCGTTTGTCCTCACCGCTTGCACCTCGTAGAATCGAAATTGGGCCGACGGCGACTCTGACCGGCGCGGTGCCAGGTACCCATGAGCGAACAGGAACAAGGAAATCCCAGTCAACCCCAGGCGGTTTCTCCAGCGTGGATCAAGGTCGAGCGGGCGCGCCATCCTAAGCGGCCCTACCCCATGGACTTCATCGAACGCATCTTCACCGATTTCAGCGAGATTCACGGGGATCGAGCCTTTGGCGACGACGAGGCGGTGGCTTGCGGCATGGCCCGGCTGGACGGCCTGGAAGCGATGATCGTCGGTGTCCGAAAAGGCGGCAGCACCAGGGAGCGGGTGCGCCGCAACTTCGGAATGCCCAACCCCGAGGGCTACCGCAAGGCGCTGCGGTGCATGAAGATCGCCGAAAAATTCCACCGCCCGGTCATCTCCTTCATCGACCTGCCCGGCGCCTGGCCCGGCGTAGGCGCCGAAGAGCGCGGCCAGTCCGAGGCCATTGCCCGCAATCTCCTCGAAATGTCCCGTCTGCGCACCCCCACGGTCTCGGTGATTAGCGGCGAGGGCGGATCGGGCGGCGCGCTGGCCTTGGCTGTGGCCGATCGCGTCCTCATCCTCGAAAATGCCGTTTATTTTGTGGCCTCGCCGGAGACCTGCGCCTCCATCACCTGGCGCGATGAGGCCTACAAACCCTTGGCCGCGGAGGCCATGCGCATCTCCGCGCGCGAAATTGCCGCGCTTGGATGCGTGGACGAGATCGTTCCCGAGCCGCCGGGGGGCGCGCACACCGACCGCGAGGCTTCCATTGCATTGCTGGGCGATGTGCTGAAGAAGCATCTGGCCGAGCTGATGGCCATGCCGCTGGACACTCTGGTAGCCGCCCGCCAGCGCAAGTTCCGCAATATAGCGCAGTTCTATACGGAAGGTTAGGCGATGAGCGTTCCCCACTCCGGCGCCGGCCGTCTCCGCGCCTACATTCGATGCATCGCCGCCGTGCTCTGGCTCTTCCTGGCGCGGTCGATGGCGCGCCACGCCGCACAGGGGCTGGCCGCGGAGCAGTGGTTTCCACTGGCCGAGCAAATCGTTCTCGTCTTTCTCCTCCTGCTCGGCTACGCGGGAATGGGATTTACCTTCGACGGCCAGTTGCATCCGGTCGGCGCGCAAGGCTTGCCGCGGCGTCCAGGCTGGCCCAGTGAGGCCGGGTTGGGGCTGGCCGTCGGCTGGGCGCTGGTCGTAATCTGTGTCCTGCCCCTGGCGCTGGTCGGCGGCATTGCCATCTCTTTCTCGCTTCAAACTTCGGCCTGGGGTTGGCTGCTTGCCGATGCCGCCTTTTTCGCGCTCGCCGCTCTTGCCGAGGAACTCGCCTTTCGAGGCTACGGTTTTCAGCGCTTTGCCCATGCCGCTGGCCCGCTGGCAGCCGCCCTCGGCTTTGCCGTCTTTTTTGCCCTGCTGCAGGCAAGGCAGCCCGGGTCGAACCACGCCAGCTTCGCCGTCTCCGTGGCGCTCAGTCTTGTGCTTTCCTCGGCTTACCTGCGCACCAAAGCGCTGTGGCTGAGTTGGGGATTGAACTTTGGATGGAAAGCTGGCAGGGCGCTCTTGTTTGGGCTTGCGGTAAGCGGCAACAGCAGCCATTCCCCCGTTGTCCAGGGCGACCCGATGGGGCCGTCGTGGCTTACCGGCGGCGGCTTCGGCCTGGACGGAAGCTGGTTTGCTTTCTTCGTCTTGCTGGCGGCGCTTCCGGTCGTTTTCCGCGTCACGCGCGCGTTGGAGTTTCAGTACAATGCGCCGGTGTTCGTGCCGGGAGGCATTCCAGTGGATCTGGACGCGGCTGCCATGCGACAACACGAGGCCGCGATGCGCCCAGTCGACGCTGCCGCTCCGGGGCTCGTGCAGATTCTGCCAACTGCCGCGATTCCGCCCCCGCGCCCGGACGATTCCTCGGTTAACCCGACCGGCCAAAGTTAGACAGGGCGGTTCTCGATCGTACGCAGTGTTGTTAAAATCTGTGTGTGTTTGTAAATATCAATCTCGAAAGCTGCGATTTCAGAGAGAAGACTCTATCTTCGACACTCTGATGCATCTGAGCAGGAGGAGCGCCGTGAATGCCATCCCGCGTTGAAGGTCGTAAATTGATACCTTATATCTTTTGGATACTGGCGATTGCGGCTGTCCCCGCGTGGTGTGCGTTGGACCCAGGAAATGGATGGGACGCAAAGGTATATCTCAACGCCATCCACACCATACAGGCAGCTTCGCCCGTCTAAAATGAAAAAGTCCCAAGATTCAGGTTGCCCTTTATCTCCCGTTGAGGCGATTAACATAATGGCCACTCTCGTCGCACCTATCGAACGACAGCGATCCAAAGCTGCCTCCAAGTGGCTGCTTCCTGTCATGGTGCTGATTGCGCTGGCCATCCGTCTAGCGGCGGTGCCGTTCAACAGTATCGAGGGGCTGATGGATCCCGGCCATCTCCACTGTTGGGAGTATGGCAATGTGGCGCGGGCGCTGGTGGCTGGGCAGGGCTTCGGCAGCCCGTTCGTTTCCAATCAGCTTTCGGCGATCATGCCGCCGGTCTATCCGCTGGTCGTGGCGGTCTTTTTCCGTCTCTTCGGCATTCACACGGTTGGTTCGATCTTTGCCGTTCATGCGTTCAACTGCCTGCTCTCCGCGCTGGCCTGCATTCCTGTTTTCCTGATGGCCAAGCGCAGCTTCGGTGAGCGCGCGGCGTTGTGGGCAGGCTGGGCGTGGGTCTTTTCTCCCTATGGCATTTACTTTTCGGCGGACTGGGCATGGTCCACACACTTGCTGTTGCTGTGCTTATGCTGGTTGTTCTACCTGGCACAGGATTTGGAGCGATCGTCGCGGCTGCGTTTGTGGGCGGGATTCGGGCTATTGGCGGGCTTTGCGGGGCTTACCGAGCCGTCGGTTCTTATCGTGCTTCCCTTCCTGCTGGCGCTGGCCGCCTGGAGATTGGCGCGCGCGGGCCAACGCTGGCTGCTGCCGGGGCTGGTGGCGTCGCTGGCGCTGGCGGCTACCCTCTCGCCCTGGATGATTCGCAACGCTCTGGTCTTCCACCGCTTCATTCCCATGCGCGACAGCATGGGCCTGGAGCTATGGATGGGCAACAACGGATACGACCTGCGCTGGACCAGCGACGATCTGCACCCGCTTCACGACATGAGGGAACTGGCGGACTACAATCGCGGCGAACTTGCCTACATGGACCGCAAGGTGGAGCAGGCCAAGTCCTATATCCACGGCCATCCCCGCTGGTACGCATGGATGTGCGCCCGCCGCGCCATTTACCTGTGGACAGGGTACTGGAGCTTCGATCCCAACTACCTGGCCCTGGAGCCTTTCGACCTGGCAAACATTCCCTTCGCCTCGACATTGACGCTGCTCGCAGTGGTTGGCATTGTCTTCGCATGGCGGCGGAGGCGCTTCGAGGCGCTTCGCTACGGCGGCGTCCTGTTCCTATTTCCGATCATGTACTGCTTTGCCCATCCGGAGCCATACCATATGCGTCCGCTCGACCCGTTGATCGCCATTCTTGGCTGCTATGCAATTCTGACTGCGCGCGAACGGTTGGCCGAGCGGAGAGCGGCTCACACCGCGCTCGATCCGGGATTGCTTGTCGGGGCAGGCTCGCCTGAAAATGAAATCGAGGCATGACCGCTTCTATCCATTTTTGCACCGAAAAAGCGGAGTTCCCGATTCGCTTGCGCGGATTTGCCACACCTGCCGGTTCCTCGCCTTGAAAGCCTATTTCTCGACTTCCACGCCTCGCCAGAAGGCCACGTAGCCTTTGATCTTGCGCGCGATAGGTTTGGGGTCGGGGTAGTACCAGGCCGAGTCCGGATTCTCCTGGCCATTGATGGAGAGGCTGAGATAGCGGGCCTGCCCCTTGCGGGGACATAGCGATGTGGTGCTGCTGGGGCGAAAATACTGCCTCTTGAGGCTGGCCTCGGGAAAATAAACCTCTCCCTCGACGGCTTCCGTCGTATCGCTCTCGGCGATCACAATGCCATTCCAGATTGCTCGTGCCATGGGTTCTTCCGCTAAGTCCCCAACTTACGCCGAGGCGAAGCCGCGCTCGGCGCAGAAAGAGAGACGGATACGACACTACCAGAGTTTGGCGGGCGTGGCGAATCCTATTGCTGTCCCCAAGGCCGGCAGCTCTTACTTCACTTCCGCGATCGAGTCGATGTGGACGCTCTTCTTGGCCGCATCCTCGGTTGCGGTCACGGTCACATGATCGCCGTAGAAAGCCTTCACCGCGTCGGGATTGTCGATGGTCCAAACCTCTTTTTTGGCTTCGTCCACAAAGACCGGGGCTTCGCCTCCATCGATGCACTTCTTCACGCAGGCCGAGCCGGTCCCGGCGTGCTTGGCGCCGCACATGGCGTCGGATATCCAGCCGTTGATCGAGCTGGGTTTGTCGGCTCGCGCAGCAAGCGCCGTCAGAACGAAAACGGCAAACATTGGAATCGAAATCCTTTTCAAGCGAACCTCCAGGGGAATGGAATATCTCGTTCAGTCACCATGATGCCTCACCGGGCTGAATTCGGCAAGGGATTTTCGGCTCATGGCTTGGGCGGATACGAATACTGCCCATGCGCTTCCTGTCTGGCCGGAAGGCTATTGCGGCGGGCCGCGACGTTCTTGAGCACCGCCTCATAGCGCTGCGCGGCTGCGGAAAACCTGTTCACCAGTTCGGCGGTCTTGATCAGAAACTCCGGATTCTTTTCCCGTATCCCATCCAGAATGAGCGCAAACTTGGCCAGCATGAAGAACCCCTCGGAGTTGCAATCGACAAACAACTCCGCCGAAACCGCGCCGTGCAGCACCATCGCCGCCGCCATCTCCCAATACGTGAGCACCTGGCGGAGCCAGGCATTGTGCGGATCGCAGGGATTCTCGGCCACCGCAAAGAACTCCTCGGCGGTAGCTGGCCAGAACTCGCCGGTAATCCACGCGCGCGCCTGTCGCATGACCGTTTCGGTGCGCAGTTGATAGAGCTTGAGAATGATTTCAGCATCGGCCGGGGTAGCAAGCATCCGTTCCATATCGAGTTTCTCCGCTGCCTCATACTAACGGATTGCGGCGGGATAAAGCCCGCGAATCGCATCTCCGCTTCCGCCTCCGGGTACCGTCTCATTGAGTTCAATCAGGACACTGGCTGCTCCCACAAGGCGGGCGCAACCGCCTGGAGCGGAAAACCCAGCCGCTTCCACTCCTCGTAGCCGCCGCGCAGGGGGCGGACGCGGTCGATGCCCAGCTTGTGCAGGATCATGGCGGTCTTGGCGGCGGTAGCCTCGCTGGGACAACTGCAGAAGAGTACAATATCGCGGTCTCGAGGGATCTCCCGGTTGCGGGCGGCCAGCGCGTCGGGTGCGAAATGGCGCGCTCCCGGCAAGGTGAAGGGGGCGGGCAGCAGTTCGCGGGGATGGCGCAGGTCCACGATGAAGACTTCCTCGCCGGCATCGAGTTGCTGCTTCAACTCCATAGGCTCCAAGCGGGCGGCGATCAGCCTTTTGAGGATCATGCGGCGGCGGATCACGCGGGCCGCCAGGAATCCGGCGATGCCCAGGACCAACAGGGCGCCGGAGAAGTTGCCCGCCCAATTGAGTAGACGGGGATTGCGGTGGAGCAGGTTGCCGAAGAGACGGCCTGCGGTGAGCAGCGCAGAAACCCACAACGCGGCGCCGATCCCATCAAAAAACAAGAAAACACGAAACGCCATTCCGTCGTTGCCGGCTACAGGCGGGGCGAGCGTGGCCAGTCCGGGCACGAACTTGGCAAACATCAGGGTGACGGCGCCGCGGCGACCGAACGAGTCCTGGGTCTTGCGGACGCAGGTGGTGGGTTCGATGGAGAGCTTGCAGAGAAGGCGCAGGACATGACGACCGTAGCGGCGGCCGATGAGGAACCAGGCGCTGTCAGCAATGAGAGAACCGGCCAGCCCGGCCAGCAAAGCCATCGGAAAGCTGAGTTCGCCTTCTGCGGAGAGCGCGCCGGCCGCCAGCAGAACCGGCGTGGCGGGCAGGGGAATGCCGAACTGCGCCACCAATATCCAGGCGAAGAGAAGCGCGTATCCGTATATGAGCAGAAAATGTTCGGGCAAAGCCATCGGGGAGTCCTGTCTTCGCTTGCGAGGGGAATTCAGATCGGCCCGTTGCCCGAATGCCGAAACGCACAGGCTGGAACTGCGGGAGGTCTCACTTTATCCGATGATTATAGGAGCCAATTCGCTTCATGCAGGATCATGGAGACGAGCAAGCACTGCCGGCAGCCGTGAAGTGGCGCGGGCGGGTCGAATACCGAGAAACGGCTTTTCAACTTTACAGGGAGCGTCGGCGGAATACTGAAATCAGGAAGAAAGCCGCTCTACGGCTGACCTAGCGGGCTGGAAGTCGCGGGAAGAGATGCGGCTTGCTGCTGCCCCTTGGCGGCGAACCAGTTGCGGTCCCAGAGATTCCTGTAGAAAGCGCCGGTCAACTCGGCTGCGCGGGGACCGAAGGTGGGGCGGCCGCCTTCCAGGAAGAAGACCGTGACCAGACCGCCCTGGGGCGATTCGGAATAGGAAGCGAACCAGCCGAAGCGGGTGCCCTTGTCCGAGCAGGTTCCGGTCTTGCCGAAGACCGGCAGTTCACGGAAGCTGGCGCGCAGGCTGCGGGCGGTTCCGTACTCCACCGCGCCGGCCATGCCGTCTTCCAGGTCGGGAATGTACTTGGCAATATCCAGGGTGCGCTTCACCCTGGGCTGAAAGGCCAGCGCCTCTTCGAGCGTGGCGGGGTGCTGGAGATAATAGAGGGTTCCGCCGTTGGCGATGGCCGCGACGTAAGCGCCCAGTTGCAGCGGGGTCATCGAGATGCCCTGTCCGAAGCTGCACATACGGGCCACGCCGCCCTCAGAGGCGGGCAGTTCCTGGTCGGGATAGACGCCGAGTTGTTCGCCTTCGATGTTGTAGCCGGCCAACTCGCCCAGGCCGAAGAGGTTGGCGTAGTGGCGGACACGCTCGAAGCCCAGTTCGCGGCCCAGTTCCTCGAAGTACAGGTTGTTGCTCTTGGCCAGCGCGTCGGTCATATTCATGCGGAAACCGGCCAGTTGCACCGGGGTATCGCGGGTAACCAGGCCCTCGGAGAGCGCGGCCATGGCCACGGTGATTTTGATGGTAGAGCAGGGTTCGGCTCCCGGAGACAGGGCGAGTTTCTGGTTGACCATGGCCAGAATTCTGCCATTGGAGGGGTCGATGACCAGGGCGGTGCCGTTCATGCCTGCCAGGGCGTCGATGGCCGCCTGACGGACCACCGGATCCTCGCCGACGGTCGCGTCGTCGGCAAAAATATCGCTGCCGGCAAAGGAATTGGCGGTGAAGCGTTCATAGATGGGATGGCGGCGGGAAGCGAAGGCGGCCCGGCGCAAGCCGGCCCTGGCTTTGCCTCTCGGAGTCAGGCGAGCTGGGCGAGCGTTTCTGGACGGCTTTGCAGTTGCTTGGGCTGGTCGCGTATGAGCGGCGGAGCCTGCCGCGCCGGAAGGGGGGTGCGGAGCACCTGTGAACGACGAAGCGTGGGACGCTCGTGCATGAGCGGCGCTCGACGAGCCGGAGGGGTCCGCTCCGCGATGGCTTGCGGCGCGATGCGACTCGGAGAGATGCGGTTCGGTAGAACGGATGCGATGGCGCGCAAGCGTCGCGTTCAGCGCCCCGGCGTGAACCGCCGCGATGCCTCCAGCGATCAGAAACAATGCAAACGCTCTAAACCAAGAAAACCTCATCCTTCCAGCATCCTTTCAACTTACAACAATAGCGCAGATTCACCGATTGGCCAATCCGCGATCCATTTCCCGTCCTCGCCAGCGCAGCAGATTCCCCTCGGTTCGGGTCAGTTCCATATTGGGGAGAGCCGCCGATCCTCCAAACCGCGGCGCAACCTGTCCTCGCTGTGCCGCCCCTAATCGAGCAGCTCAAAGATTCCCGCCGCGCCCATGCCTCCACCAACGCACATGGTCACCATGCCGTAGCGCGCCTTCCGGCGTTTCATCTCTTGGAGCAGTGTCGCGGTGAGTTTTGCCCCGGTGCAGCCCAGCGGATGGCCGAGGGCGATGGCGCCGCCGTTGACGTTGATGCGCTCCGGGTCCAGTTCGTAACCGTTGCGGTCCAGTGCGCGGAGGACGGCCAGCACCTGGGCGGCAAAGGCTTCGTTGAATTCGATGAGGCCGATGTCGGCGAGGCGTAGTCCGGAGCGGCGTAGGACTTTGGGGATGGCGGCGATGGGGCCGATGCCCATCTCCTCTGGGAGGCAGCCGGTGACGGCGTAGGCCACCAGGTGAGCGAGGGGGGGAATATCGAGGGCGTCGGCGCGGTTGGCATTCATCAGCACCAGGGCGGCGGCGCCGTCGGAGGTCTGCGAGGAGTTGCCGGCGGTGACCGTGCCCTGGGCATGGAAGGCGGGCTTGAGGTTGGCAAGCGCTTCGGCGGAGGTATCGGCGCGCGGACCTTCGTCGGCGGAAAAGATCGTTTCTGTCACTACCGGATGGCTGCTTTTCGCGCCGGGCGCGGCGACAGTGACGGCTACCGGGATTAGTTCGTCGACGAATCGTCCCGCGGCTTGGGCGGCGAGGGCCTTTTGGTGGCTGGCGAGTGCGAATTCGTCTTGATCTTCGCGGGAGATGGCATAGCGGCGGGCAACCCGCTCGGCGGTGAGGCCCATGGTCAGGAGCGATGCGGGGTAATGCTCGGCAAGCCAGGGATTGGGGCTGGGCTTCATGCCGCCGAGCGGAATCAGGCTCATGGATTCGGCTCCGCCTGCCACAACGACCTGATTGGCGCCGGAGCGAATGCGCAGATCGGCCAGGGCGATGGCTTCTAGGCCGGAAGCGCAAAGGCGGTTGACGGTGAGGCCTGGGATCTCGACCGGCAACCGGGCGCGGAGAGCGGCGAAGCGGGCAATGTTCCAGCCCTGTTCCCCTTCGGGCTGGGCGCAGCCGAGGATCACATCGTCGATTTCGGCGCGATCCAGGGAGGGGAGCCTGTCCAAAGCTGCGCTGATGGCAAAGGCGGCTAGATCGTCGGGGCGGGTGGTGGAGAGAGCGCCTTTGGGGGCGCGGCCCACCGGGGTGCGAAGGGCGCTGACGATGACGGCTTCGGGCATGGGAGGCTCCTCGATGATTCTGTTCTTCCAACGCGCACTACACTTGGTCTGACTCGCTTTCGCTCTCACCCGGGGTCGCGGAAATTGCAGCCCCACCGCTGCCGTTCTGGTTTTCTTTGGGATTCTTGGATGTTCTCCATAGGTAGATAACTAAGGTAATCGATAATCCGATAAATTCCCATTGCAAGTACAGAATGCACGACCTGGAATAAAACGCTTTGTATCATAAAGTGCGATGAGAGAGGATGTCCCACCCATAGTTGAAAGTAGTCAAGTCCCAAAAGCTCTGTAGAATCCCATTCCTCGGTGTTGTTGGTTTTTGTTCTTGTTGGTTGAGTGGGGCCAGCTTGCGGAGGGCTACGCCCTCCGCAAGCTGGCCCCACTCAAGCGGTTGCGGCGATGGCCTCGGTTTCGGCCCCTGGCTCCTCCTCCATACGCAGGTAGATCCGGCCCATCCACTCCTGATTGGTCTCCATCAGCGGCGCCGCGATCAGCCCCAACAGCGACTGCTCATGCGGAAAGACCCGCACCACCCGCGTCCTTCGCTTCAACTCCTGGTACTGCCGCTCCAGCATATTGGTTGTCCGCATCCGCTTGCGATGCGCCTCCGGCAGCGCATAAACTCCCAAAATCTCTTCGCCGCCACTCGTCTCCAGCAGCCGCGCCGCTCGCCGTTGCGCTCGTAGGTCTCGGCGCCCGGAAAGCCGGTCATCTCGGCTTCCAAAACCTGCGGCGGCGGTACGCGCGGCTATATCGCGTTTCGGCGGGTGCATGAGTGCAAGCAGTGCGGCTATCAGTGCTCGGTGACGGCGGGAACGATCTTTCACAAGACGCGCACCCCGCTGACCAGTTGGTTCTGGGCGATCTACCGCATGAGCCACGACAAAAAGGGCATCTCGGCGGTGCAACTGATGAAGGAGATCGGCGTCAGCTACACCACGGCCTGGCTGATGCCGCACAAGATTCGCAAGGCCATGGAGGACCGCGACTGGCGGTATAAGCTACATGGAATCATTGAGATGGCCGCATCCTCTCCGACGCTTGGAGCGGCTATCGCAATCTCGACCGGAAGGGCTTCGAGCACACCGCAACCGCGCTCTCGAGTCAGCAAGAACCTGCCCACGCGCTGTTTCCCTGGGTCCACATCTCGCTCGCGAACCTGAAGCGCTTCCTGCTCGGAACCCACCACCAAGTCCAGGCAAAGCGCCTGAATCGCTATGTCGGC
>Ga0181520_10001991_pt1 | contig 39783 bp, 30 predicted proteins | sample PEATcosm2014_Bin_29_FD_132451 | JGI IMG/M metagenome (GOLD analysis project Ga0181520, IMG submission 132451) | Peatland microbial communities from MTU Mesocosm Facility, Houghton, MI, USA - PEATcosm2014_Bin02_30_metaG | ecosystem: Environmental > Terrestrial > Soil > Wetlands > Peat | place... | reverse complement strand
CGGCAAGCGCCTGCCGCCGTAGCCACCCAAACGTTCTCGCCCTCGACCGAAACTCCATAAACGACATCGTTGCTCAGCCCCGAATTCAGCTGCGTATAGCTATCGATCCGCCCCGCCGAGACGCGGCTCAACCCGCCCATCGTCCCCGCCCAAACGTCTCCGGTCCGCTTGTCGAGCGCCAGCGACAACACCGCGCGATGCGCCAACCCATCCGCCGTCGTATAGGTCTTCCAGGTACCGTTCTCGTAAACCGCTAGCCCGTTCTCCGTCCCGGCCCAAACCCGCTCCCCATCCACCAGCACCGAAAACACATGATTGTCCGGCAGCCCATTCGCGGTCGTGAAATTCTCAAACCGGAACCGCGGCATCGCCGGCACGCCCTGTGCCTGCGCCAGCGCGTGAACCTTCCGCACCGGCCGCGCGCTGGACTGAGCTGCCGCAGCCATCGCCGCGCCTGCCAAAAGTACCCCAACAATCGCCGCCCTCTTCATCGCGTCCTCAAATACTCAATCAAATCGTTCAACTCATCCTTCGTCAGATCGTTCGTCCGCCCATGCCGATCATGCGGGTTGTACACCGTCCAGATTTCCTCCAGCGACCGCGCCGATCCATCGTGCAGGTAAGGCGCCGTCAGCGCTACGCTCATCAACTGGGGTGTATCAAACAAAGGACTGTTATCTACCGCCTTGCCCGTACCCACATCGAACGACTTCTGGCTCGTACCCTTCGGCCCGCTGTGGCAATACCCGCACCGATTCGCCTCGGGAATCGCCTGTCCCAGCTTGTCCACCGTGCGATAGAAAACTTCCCGTCCCCGCTCCTGCGCCGGCGTCAGTTCTCCATTCGCTGCTTTGAAGCGATTCGGCCGCGAAGGCAACCCACGGACATACAGCACCAGATCCGTCAGCGTGCGGTCATCGAACGTCTGCGATCGCCAGAAGTAAGTCTCTGTCCGCGGCCCGCACTCTTTCACCAGCGTTGCGTTCCCGCCATTCCACTTGAACGGCTCGGTCCCGCGCAGATCCTCAATCAGTCGGTTGTCGACGATGTCCTTCCCAAAACCATCCGGCTCCAGATCCCATTGCAGCCCATCGAACGTCGAGTCGACGTGGCAATTCGAGCAACTGAACTGCCCCTGAAACGCGTACGCGTGATAGAACGTCTGCTCGCCTCGCCGCAGCGCCGAAATTTTCTGCGGCCCTTCCAGTCGAATCGTCTGCACCACGCGCAGAGCGCGCGCATCGATCACGCTGATCGTGTCATCCAGCCGATTCGCAACATAAACCCGCACGCCATCGGCGCTCACCACCACCCCGCGCGGATTTTTCCCGACCGCAATACGCGCAATCACATAATTCGCGCTCGCGGCTAGATTCTCGGCAAACGGCTCCGGATGCGCACGCATGTACGCCAGCATCTTTTGTGTATCAATGACCGTTACACATTCGGAACCGCCATGCGTGACGTAGATTCGTGACTTATCCGGAGCAATAGCCACGCCAAACGGCATCGCATAATAGCGATCCAGCTCATCCAGCGGAACCTCCGCGCTCCGTCCAACATCGGCGCCAAACACCGTCAGCGTATCTGCGAACGCCCAACCGTGTTCCACATGAGCCAGCGGCACGAGGTTCTTCGGATGCAACTCCGCCGCCACCCCCAGCCGCCCATCGCGCGAAAGCGCCACATGAAACACTCCGGCAATATCCGGCAGCGTCATCCGATCCACCACCCGCGCCAGCACCGGATCGATCACCGTGATCTCCGATTTCGGCGGGGTCCGGTGTGGCGTCGCGTTCGGATACACATGCGTCGCGTACATCCGGCTGCCGTCAGACGAAATCGTCAGATAACTCGCCCCACGCCCCGCCGCCAGCGTGGTCTTCTCTTCTCCCGTCGCAGCATCGAGCACAGTAATGTTGTTCCCGACCCGGTCCGCCACATACAGCAGCTTCCCCGCGCGATCCTCCGCCACGCTCGAAGGCTCGAACCCCGCCGCCCATGTGGCCTTCACTTGCTCCGTTTTTGTATCAATGACGGTGACAGTATCGTCCCAGGAATTCGCCACGAACATCCGCGTGCCGTCCGCCGACAGAGAGAACCCCCGCGGAACATGCCCGACCGGAATCGTTTGCAACACGCGGCCCGTGACCGCATTCAGTACCCGCACCGCGTCCACACCCTGACAAAGCACGTAGAGCCGCGCGCCATCCGGCGAAAGCAGCAACTCCAGCGGCGATGCATAGTGCTCCTCCGGCGTCGGAGCAGGCTGCGCCGCAACCGTCGTCACGCCTGGCCCGCGCGCCGCAGCCAGCGCCAACCCGGCGCCGCTCAACACCGCCAACAGACGAATCCGCCTCATCGCGGCTCCTCAATCGTCATCACGCGATCCACGCTCTGATTCTCCACCGTCTGCTCTTTGCCGCTCGGCCAATGAACCACAATCTTCTCGATCTTCCCGGCCACTCCTAACCCAAAGTGCAACCGTCCATCGTTCTGCGAAAGATACCCGGACCCAGCCACCCGCTCTGCCACTTGCTTTCGTCCGCTGGCCCAAACTTCAACCCGTGCACCAATACCGTCGCGATTGCTTTTTGCCCCCTTCAGCCGAATCGTGATCCAGTGCCCCGTCCCAGTCGACACGTTGCGCAGCAGCTCACCGCGCCCGCCCAGGTTCACGACAAACGCATCCACCTTTCCATCGTTGTCGTAATCCGCAAAGCACGCCCCGCGCGCGACGGTCTTCGTTCCCAATACGCTGCCCGACAGTTCCGAAACATCCTCAAACCGCCCGCCGCCAAGCCCGCGAAACACCGAGTGCTCCTGCGGGATCATCTGAATCAGGCCGCCGTGAAACACCATGATGTCGAGCCAACCATCGTTATCGAAGTCGTAGACCCCCGTCCCCCAGCTCACATACTGCGCATTCGCCTGCGACAATCCCGACGCGATCCCGATGTCGTCAAACCCGCGCTTGCCGTTGTTCTTCACCAGGCGGTTGTAGTGCGCGTCGCTCACCCAAAGGTCAAGCATCCCGCTCCCGGTGATATCCGCAAACACCGGCCCCATCGACGAAGTCGCCTCGCCATTCTGCCCGTAAGCCACCCCCGCGTCGTTCGCGATCTCCTCGAACGTCCCATCGTGCTTGTTATGGAACAGAAAATTCTCCGTCCGGTCGTTGGCGACATAGATATCCGGCCACCCATCGCCATCGAAGTCCGCAGCCGTCACTCCCATCGTCCTCCCTATGTAAGCTCCGATCCCCGACTTGTCCGTCGCATCGGTAAATGTTCCATCGCAGTTATTGTGGAATAACTTGTTGGTCTCCCCTTCGTAGTCCAACGGGCCTGGATAGTTATCCGCAGCGTAGTAGTTGTGATACTTCGGATCGAACTTGACATACCTCCCTACAAATAAATCCACACACCCATCGCGATCGTAGTCCAGCCACGTCGAGCTGATCGCCCACCCATCCACCTTGATTCCAGCCTTCGCCGTCACATCGGTAAATGTCCCGTTTCCGTTGTTGTGATACAGAATGGTCTTCCCGTACCCGGTCACCAACAGGTCTTCGTAGCCGTCGTTGTCGTAATCCGCGGCAGTGACGGCCACGGCATACATATCCGGATCGAGCCCGGCCTGCTCCGTCACATCCGTAAACGTCCCATCGCCGTTGTTGCGATAAAGATGGTTATGCGGAGGCACCGCCGGCTTCTCCTTCAGCGGATGCGGATGCATGGAATCATCCAGCGGGCGCCCGCTCAGCACATACAGGTCCGGCAAGCCATCGTTGTTGTAGTCGAACCAGACGCATCCGGAGCCCGTGCCCTCCAGCAGCGACCCCAGCTTCGCCGATCCAAAGCTGTGCGTGAAGTCGATTCCCGCTTTCGCCGTCGCGTCCTCAAACCGAATCGCCGACTTCGCCTCGGCACTCTGCGGCGCCCTCAGACCCTGAACGCGCTGATGCGCTGGCGGCGCCGACTGCCCCATCGCAGCAGAAGTCAGCCCCAACACAAGTAACAGCCGCAGTTGCATATTACCGGCCTCCCGCTGCGGGCGGCGCCAGCCGCCCCGCCCGTCATGTCCGCCGGCGTCGTCGTCCGCAGCAGCACCTGGGGAACCCGATTCTCCGGCGCCCGCTCCGGCCCCGTATGACAACCCACGCAGATGCGCTGCTCGCCGCGCCGCACCCAGAACCAGCCATGCTCCTCGCGCAGCGTGTGCCCCGCGGCGTCCAGCAGAATGAACCGCAGCGGCCGGTCCCCCGCAGCCTGCACGAAAAACGACCCATCCTTCTCCACCGGCGTCGTCCCCAGCGCAACCACGCGCCCGTCTCCGCCGAGAGTCTCCGCCCGCACCGCCGCTGTCTCCTCCGCCGGCGCTCCACTCCGCGACTGCCGCGCATCGAGTGCCAACAGATTCCCCACCGTCCAGTCATGCAACCCCGAGGGATGCCGATTCGGCACCGGCCGCGGCGCCACCACCACCGGCTCAACCAAATCTCGCGACGCATCCTGCGCGACCTCCAACACCGCCGCCGCACCCGGCTTCCACGCTCCTAACTCAAACCGCTTCCCCCCAGCCCTGCGCACAGCCACCAGCCAGCGCCCATCCGGCATCTCCGCCACATCGCCCGCATACTCACCAGCCGGTGCCGCCACCGCAGCCTCCTCCGCCAGCGCCGAAGTGAACCGCGCCAGCCGCCCCCCCTGCGTGAACACGATGTCTCCCGAAACCATCTGACGCCCATGCTCGCGACCGTCGTCCTCGCGCCCGCCATTCTCGCGCCCGACCGGATGATCGCACCGCACACTCTCCACGCCACTACCATCCGCATACACCAGGAACATCTCGGGCATAGCCCCAGCTCCCAACGGAAAACCCGACTCAAACAGCACGCGCCCATCACGCAGCACGTCGTCAGGAACAAAATTCCCCGGCAGATAACTCAACTGCAGCGGCACCGATCCATCCAGGCCCACAGCCTCCAACGCAAAACCGTCCCGCTCCCGCCGCGCATATACCAACCGCCCCTCCGGCATCCACAGCGGACGAATCAAATCCGTCGAAACCGCAGCCCACACCACTCGCGCCTCGCCGCCCTCAGCCGCAACCTTCCAAATTCCCCACGCGTCCCCCGCGTTCTTCTTCCCCGCAAACAACACCGTCTTCGCGTCGAATGAAACACTGGCGTCCGCGCTCGCCGCAAAACCAGACACAAGCGGCTCCTCATGTCCCCCGCGCAACACCATCAGCTGCGCGCCCTGCGGAAAGCGCTCGCCCCCATGCAACGCCGCCAGCGATGCATACTCCGGCGCTGCGGTGAAGATCACCGGAACCGTCGCAGCTTGTCTTTGCTTCGCGCCACCCGCCGGCCGATCAGGCTGCGGCAGTGCATAGACCATCGCAACCAGCAACAGCGCGCACGCAACGACCGCCGCTATCGCCAGCCATCTCACGCGACCGTCTCCAGCGCCGTTTTGCACGACGCCCGCAGCTCACACCACGGAGCCAGGTCCGCCATCATCGTTCCGAACTCAGCAAACGTCAGCGACTGCTCGCCGTCGCTCCACGCCTTGTCCGGATCCGGATGCACCTCGACAATCAGCCCATCCGCGCCCGCCGCCACCGCGCTCCGCGCCAGCGCCGGCACCAGACTCCGCCTTCCCGCCGCATGGCTCGGATCGGCAATCACCGGCAGCCTCGAAATTTCCTTCAGCACCACGATCGCCGCGACGTCGAAAGTATTCCGCGTCGCCGTCTCGAACGTGCGAATCCCGCGCTCGCACAGAATCACGTCCGGGTTGCCATAGCTGACCACGCATTGCGCCGACCTCAGGAGATCGGCGACCGTGGCCACCATGCCGCGCTTCAGCAGGATCGGCCGGCCCGTCTCCGCAGCGGCTTCCAGCAGAGCGTAGTTCTCCATGCTCCGCGAGCCAATCTGCAAAATGTCAGCGTATTCGGCGACCATCGGCGCATCCGCCGCCGCCATCACCTCGGTCACAATCGCCAGTCCCGTCGCCTCACGCGCGCGGGCCAGCAGCTTCAGCCCCTCCAGCCCCAGCCCCTGGAACGCATACGGCGAACTCCGCGGTTTGAATGCCCCCCCGCGCAGCACACGTGCACCGGCTCCGGCCACGCGCTCCGCTGTCTCCATCAGCTGCCGCTCGGTTTCCACCGAACAAGGACCAGCCATGGTTACAAATGCGTCGCCGCCAATCGCGACGCCGCCAGCCCAAACCACTGTCTTGTCGTCCGGCGCGCGCTTCAAAACATCCGGCGCGTCCGCAAACTGATCTTTCCAGCCTCCGCCCACCTGGGCTCCACTTCTCTGGGGAACAGCTGAGACTAGTCCTGATGGGGTCGCGCTGCCTCCATCGAAAGGTGGAATCTCGCCCTGCCTTGGGTGCCCCTCCTCGAGCACCAACGGATCAGCCGAACGTCCCCCGCTCTGTTGTTCCAGGCTGGGTAGCGGCCGAATTCTTTGTTCATCCATCATGGTCGCTCCCCGCGCTTAGCGCGGCGTTCCCGCCCCTCTTTGCGTCTCGCTCTGCGCCTGAGCCTGATACCGCGCCAGATTCGCCACCAGCGAAGCCGCCAGCGCACCGTTTTCCTGCCGCCGCGCCAGATCTATTGCCGCCTGCGCCGTCGTCACTGCATCCGCAAATCGCCCCGTCTCCGACTGCATCGCCGCCAGCATCTGCAGAATCCCAGGGTCCTCGCGTTTCGTCAGGTTCGCCGCCTGCTCAAACTGCGGCAGCGCATCCGCAAACCGGCTCTGCGCCGCAAACACTCTGCCCAGGTTGAATCGATAGCCCGCGTCCTGCGGAGCCAGCGCCACAGCCTTCAGCAGGTGCTCGGTCGCTTCCTCCAGTTGGCCCGCATGCGCCAGCGCCACGCCCAGGCCGTTCTGTCCATCCGGAGAACTCGGAGCCGCCTCTACGCCCTTCGTGAGCAACTCCATCGCCTCCTGCGTGTGGCCCCCTGCTGCGGCGAGCGCATTCCCAAGGTTCACCTCTGCCGACGCATTATCCGGATTGATCCGCAGCGCATTTTCGAAATGCTGCCGTGCCTCTCCCAGCTTCCCTTCCTGCGCCAGCGCGCTGCCCAGATTGTTTTCCGTTTGCGAGTTGTTCACGTTCAGCGCCAGCGATTTTCGATATTCCTCAATCGCCTCGCCGAACCTGCCCGCCCCGGCAAGCGCGATTCCAAAATTGTTGTGCGCACGAGGGTCGTCGGGATCGAGAGACACCGCCTTCTCCCACGCCGGAACCGCCGCGTCGAACTGCTTCTTGTCCGAGAGCTGCACCGCCGCATCGAACATGCGGTAGAAATCCGTAGCCGGCGTGTCGATGCGCTCCAACCCGCCCTTCGCGACATTCACGAACTCAGGAATGTTCACCGCGCGATTCGACGCCGTCGCGTTCTCCACCAGGATCGCCGGGCTCGCATTGCCGTTTTCGTCGATGTGCGTCAGATACAGCTCGGTGTAATACGAGGGACTCTTCGACGAAAACGCCAACCAGTGCCCATTCGGCGAAAACGTGTGCCACGAATTCATCACCGGCAGATTCGAAGCCAGCGGCCGCACCGTCCCGCCCTCGAACGGCACAATGTACAGCTTGCTGTCCGGCCGCATCAGCAGTCCGTTTTTGCATTCGACAAAAACAATCCACTTCCCATCCGGCGAAACCTTGGGGAAGCTGTTGCTCATCCCGTTTTCCGACGCGCCCACCACCCGCTCCGGCGTTCCACCCTTCCCGTCGTTGAACGGAATCCGATACAGTTCGTACTGAATCTGCGTCTCATTCGGATCGTTCGCGAACGTCGCCGCCTTCTGCCCCGGCGCATAGGGATCCTTCGCCCGCGCGCGCGAATACACCAGGTACTTCCCGTCCGGACTCCAGAACGCGCTGGTCTGCACGTAGTCCGCATCGTCGGCGCCCGGCAGCGGCGTCAGCTTCCCGGTTTCGCGACTGTACCAGGCCAGCACGCCGCGCGTCGGAAAAAACACCTGGCCGAATCCGTAGAACCGGTAGAACCCGTTGTACAGCCGATCCACCACCCGCGCGCCGTGCGCACGCGGCACATCGATCGACGTGATCACATACTTCCCATCCGGCGAAACCTGCGACATGAACCCGAATCGCTTCTGCGCGCGCTCCTCGCTGAACGCGCTCCAGTGAATCACGTAATCGTCGCTCAGCGTGCTGATGGTCTTGATCGGGATCAGCCCGTACAGCCCCTTGTCGTTCTGCGGTCCATCCACGTCGATGCCCAGCGTCTTCCCGTCGCGCGCCACCGAGTGACAATTCGCGCACGTCGGCAATCCTGTCATCACCGTCTTGCTTTGGGATTCAGAAACGTAGCGCAGCTGCCACTTGATCTTCGGCAGCACCGAATCCGGCAGGGGCTTGATCACCCCCCGCTCCTCGCTCTCCGGCGGCGGCGGAATCAGCGGCACATCGCGATACATAATCGGCGCGCCCACCGCATCCGGCGACGTCGCAATCGTCACCTGCCCCGACGACACCGCCTGCTTGTCAGCCCGATTCCTGTAGCCGGTGAATCGAATCGTCGCCGGCGCACGCTGCGAATGCTTCTTGATCTCCTCCCACGTCTTCGCATCCGGCCGCCACGCGTGCGACTCAGCCTGCTCCGGTGTCAGCGCCGGCGGCACATATCCCACCAGCGAATCGTCAACCGGCCCGACCTGCATCTTCTCGCCCGTGGACCACTGCCGAATCTTCGGCCCGCGCTCACCGAAGATCGCTTCCATGCGCCACACCGTCGCCTTGGGGTTTCCATCCCGCCACTGAAACAGCGGCGCGATCATGTCCACCGGAAACAGCGAGCCCTCCCGCGGATACTCAACCGAAATCCCAGCGCTCGGCGGTACCGTCGCCTCCAGCTCCGCGCGATGCTCAACGAGAAATCGCGCAAACTCCGCAACCGCGGGAGCAACAGAAACACGCCGACTCTGCTGCCCATAAGCCCCGAATAGCGCGAGCGCTAAGCCCGCCACAACTGCTCTTTGAATCGCCGTCCTGATAGGGACCTCGCACCCGGGCCCCACTCTCCTGCGCATCTCGCTGCCGGTTCGTCGCTCGGCTACCACCTGCCAGCCACGAGCCACCAGATTCAGCGCATCCTTATATATGCGCCGCCCGGGGAACTAAATGAACTCTAGCGGCCACGCAAAAGCCTTGGCTGTGAGCCACGTCACAAATTCCGACGCTACGCCCCCCACCCCAGCCCATACCACCCCTCCCTTCAAAAAAGCCCAACCGAGAACCGGCCGGGTTCATCCCACAGCAAGTAGAAGACTCCCTCCCAGCCGAACAATCATCGCCCCCATTCGACTCCAGTCCGCGCCAGGAACTAGCATCGAAAGCATGACCCCCAAAACCGACGAAGAAGTCCACCAAAAAGTCCAGGCGCAGTTCGGAGCTAGCGCAGCCGCCTACTCCACCAGCGCAGGCCACGGCGATCAAACCACCCTCAGGGCCCTCGTCGCCCTCACCGCGCCTCGCCCCGCCGACACGGTCCTCGACATCGCCACCGGAGCCGGCCACACCGCGCTCGCCTTCGCGCCCCACGTCGAAAAGGTCGTCGCCTACGACCTCACCGAGGCCATGCTCCTCGAGACCGCAAAGAACGCCGCCCAGCGCGGACTCACCAACGTCGCCACACAAAAGGGCCCGGCGGAGAATCTGCCCTTCCCCGACGCCGCGTTCGACATCGTCACCGTCCGCCTCGCCTCGCATCACTTCGCCGACAACGCCGCCGCCGTTCGTGAAATGGCGCGCGTCTCAAAGCCCGGAGGCAAAGTCGTCGTCGTCGACAACTACAGCTCTGAAAACGAATCCCTCGACACGCAACTCCATCACATCGAGAAACTCCGTGACCCATCCCACGTCCGCGCCTACCGCCTCAGCACATGGAGAGAATTTCTGCGCGACGCCGGCCTCACCATCCAACACCAGGTCACCGACACCTACACCGAGAGCAACCGCGGCATGGACTTCGATGACTGGGTTCGCCGCTCCAAAACTCCGCCCGCTCAGGTCGCCGAGCTCCGCCGCCTCTTCACCAACGCATCGCCGGAACTCCGCAATCTCCTCGCCATCCAGCTCGACGGCGACGCCATCTGGTTCCGTCTCCCCCAGGTCACTTTCATCGCAGAGCGCCTCGCTGCCGTGGGTTCAGCATCCGCCTGAGGTCAAACCAGCATCTCGAAATAGATCAGCGGAGCATTCCGGTAGGTCGCACGGCCTACCTCCCGGAATCCACACTTCCGGTAAAACTCCCCAGCTCCCGCCGCCGCGTCATACGCATCCAGCCGAAGCGCATCTCCCGGCCACTGCACCGCAATCCGGCGCGCCTCTTCAATCGAGGTCCTGCCCAACCCTCTTCGCTGCCGGCCGGGTTCCACCGCCATGTTCGTCAGGTACAGCGGCCTCTCGCTCTTGCTGAAATATTTCGCGTCAATCGCCCACGGCTTTTTCCTTGCCAGGGTCAGCGTCGCCACCAGCTTCGTCCCATGCCTCGCAACGTAGACCTTCGCATTCCGCATCCCGAACAGCGCACCCTTCTCCGTCGGCCTCGACAGCCAGTACCCCTCCCCGTATTGCTGCGCAAGATGCTCATTGACCGCTATCCGGAGAGCCACCAGCTCCGCGACATCTTTCTCCGTTGCCAGCTGGAGGTCGACGCGCATGCTCTCTTATCTCATCTCCACTTCATCGTCGTTCCATTCCGCGCCATTCAGCGGCAATTCTTCCAACGTCGCCACTAAGCCTGCTTCCTGCTTCCCGCTTCTCACTACTCGTCGTCGTGCAGCAGCACCGTACTCATCGGATTGCCTGCCTCGGCCTCGGCCCGCACCCGCGCCACCGTCAGCCAGTTGTCCTTCTTCGGATGCTCGATGAAGAACGGCGGCAGCGGCATCTCCAGGTACCGGCTCAACGCCTCCGCATAGCTCTCATACAGTTGCCGCAGCTCATTCAGCCGCACGGCGCTCTGATCGTCGCGGCAGACGCGCACGCCGGTCGAGCAAAGCCGATCGTAAACCATATTGAATTTGTCCGCGGGCAGCCGATCGTTGGGCCTCTCCACCGGTTCTTGCGCGATGACCTGCGACAAGTCCACCAGCGCGTGGCGCGCCATCGCAAACGTCAGCTGTGCCTGTCGCGCGCTGTGCTCCTGAACGCTGGCAATCAACAGCGCACACGTGTCGAGAATCGCGACCAGCGCGCTCAGCCAGCTCTGGCTCGTATGCTGCGAGCGAAAAAGACACAGTAGCGGATACGAAATATGACTCTCCAGCAACTCCGCCGCCCAGCGTTCCCACTCCTCCAGCAGCGTCACCAGCGCCGCCCCCCCGCCCTCGAACGAATGCCGTTTGATCAGCTCGTACGCCGTCGGCGGCGATCCCGCTCTCGCATCGAGCAGCGCGATGTTGACCTCGCGCCGCGAAAACGCGCCATACAGTACAGGAAAGTAGCTGATCACCAGCGCCACAAATCCCAGTCCCATTCCCGATTCCATCACCGCCAGGATCCGCACCGGCAGGCTGTTGGGCAGCACATCGCCCAGCCCCAGCGTGAACAGCGTGGTTCCGCTCGCATACAGATCGGTCACAAACGGAAACCGCATCCCGCGCGGATCGACGAACGGGTTGGGAAGTCCGGAATACACGAGCGCAAACCCCAGCAGCAGCGCCCCCGCCCACGTCGCCATCAGAAACACCAGCGATAACGGCCCGTAAAAGCTCAGCATCGTTTCGCGCTTGCGCGCATGACGCACCCGCCGCGCCACCCACCGCCATGGCCTCCACGAAAGGATGTAGAACAACCGCGTCAGCCGGAACCGCCCCGTCGCGCGCCGCGGCAAAATCACCGTCTCAAACGCGTCCAGCAGCGCCGACACCAAAAGCACAATCCCGAATATCAGCCGAACAGGATGCACTCCGCCAGCAAATCAGGAATCAGCCCCTCTCGTCAACGCCACGAATCCGGCCGGCAATCCGTGCAGGATTTGGGTGCCCACTTCTCGGGCAAGCGCTCGGCCACTGAGCTAACCCGGCGGTGGAGCGCGCGACGGGGCTCGAACCCGCAGCCTTCGGCTTCGGAGGCCGACGCTCAATCCGTTGAGCTTCACGCGCATTTCGTTTTGCTCTGGAGCTCCCGGCCGGATTTGAACCAGCATTCATCGCTTAGAACGCGAGTGTCCTCTTCCGTTGAACGACGGGAGCTATGGTGCCGGCAGCAGGAGTTGAACCTGCGGCTTCTCTTTTCAGAGATTTCTCAGAAGCCCCAGCTCACGAAGCTGGGGCTTCTGCTTTTTAGCTCGCAGCCGAAAGGTCCGAAGGATCGAGTTCGTTTTCAAAATCCCCGAGGACAGCATCCCGGTTTGGGGAGAGCACGAAGAGAAGACGCAGTGATCTGGTTGGTTCGTGGGATGGAAATATTGCACCGCAGCATGTATCCTTGCTGCGTTGCACAATGCCCTGGGACGGGGTGAATGCCATGGAGTCGACTATTTTGCAGGAGCAGCCTGGAGTGGCAGCCGAAACGTTGTTCACGCTGGAAGGCAAAACCGCTTTGGTAACGGGAGCAGGACGTGGGATCGGCAAAGCCATTGCGAAGAAGCTGGCGGCTGCCGGCGCCTCCGTGATGGTCAACGATCTGGACGAAGCGATGCTGCTGGAGTCGGAATCGGAATTCTCCGCTCCCGAACGCGTGCGTCACATCTGCGGCGATCTTACCGATGCCGCGACGCCGGAGGCCGTGGTGCAGGCCACTCTCTCCGCGTTCGGCTCGATTGACATCATCGTGAACAACGCCGGCTACAGCTGGGACAACGTCATTCAAAAAACAACCGACGAGCAGTTTCAGGCCATGCTGGAGATCCACCTCGTGACCCCGTTCCGCCTGCTGCGCGCGGCCTCCACCTTCATTCGTGAAACGGCCAAACGAGAGATCGCCGCGGGCCAGCTCGTGATGCGCAAGGTGGTGAACATCACCTCCATCGCAGGCACCGACGGCAACCCCGGACAGATTGGCTATTCGTCGGGAAAGGCCGGCGTGATCGGACTGACAAAAACACTGGCGAAGGAGTGGGGGCGCTACAACGTCAACGTGAACGCGGTCGGATTTGGCCTGATCCAGACTCGGCTGGTGCAGGATCTCAACGCTCCCGGCGCAGGCATGGAAATGCACGGCCACCAAATCCGTCTGGGAGTACAGCCGAGCCTGCTTGAATCGGTGAAAACCGCATGCCCGCTGGGCCGGCTGGGAACGCCGGAGGAGGCTGCGGGCGCGGTATTGTTCTTCTGCTCGCCCTTATCGGACTACGTCACCGGTGAGGTGCTGATCTGCGGTGGGGGTCTGCACTTTTAGGTGGGTCTTCACTTTTCGCCTGCGAGCTTGTGAGGCCGGGATTCGACGGTGTGCGGCTCCGAATCGGCATCCTTGGCGAAAAGATAATCTTCTTCGACCAGCCAGTAGACCTCGAGCCAATGGTCCAGGCTGTGTTCCTGACCGGAATCATAGGAAAGAGGGTGAGGCCTCTGCCTGGGGTGGAAGGCCGGATCGAGGACTGTTGCCATAATTGCCTCCGGGTTGCTGCTCTCCAAAAGGGAGTGATCGAAGATAAGCATGAGACGTGAGGTCTCTGCTGTGACGGCGGTCACCCAACATCATCAATAGCCGAGCACGCCTCGGTCCCGGCTTCGTTTTGACAGCATCAATATTCGTTACGTCAAAGCGCGCCCGACACTTTAACTTTTCTCCCGCGGGACTACAGTACCTGTGTCCGCAGTCTCATTTGCTGATTCCGCCGGCGTCTCTCCTTCCTTAGCTCAACGCTCCGGCAACTGCGGAAGGTCAGGCCCCGCGTGTTGCAGGGCACTGTCATCCTCCTCCCTGAACTGCGATCGCACTTATCGGTGGTCACGCCACTATGCGCGTATACCTTCACTCGTTATGCCGGAGTTGCAGAACCTGGTCCTCTGCTGAGCCGACTGCGTTCCGGCGATTCAGTCCACATTCACACCTCGCGAACTATGGAAAGGAGCCGGCCTGTGACTAATCGAGAAGTTGTCGTCCTGAGCGCCGTGCGCACTGCCATTGGCAAGTTCGGCGGAGCATTGAAAGATATCCCGCCTACCGAACTGGCAGCCAAAGTTGTGTGCCAGAGCTTGCAGCGCTCGGGCCTGTCACCGAGCGACATCGGCCATGTCGTCTTCGGAAACGTCATCCACACCGACCAGAAAGATATGTATCTTGCGCGCGTTGCTGCTTTGCGCGGCGGAGTTCCCGTGGAAACGGCGGCGCTCACGCTCAATCGTCTTTGCGGCAGCGGTCTGCAGGCCATACTGACCGCTGCCGACGCCATCATCCACGGCGACACCGATGCTGCTATCGGCGGCGGCGCGGAGTCGATGAGCCGGGCACCCTACTGGTTGCCTTCGATGCGCTGGGGTGCGCGACTGAACGACGCAACAGCGGTCGATGTTCTCGTGGCGGCGCTGACCGATCCATTCGACGAGGTGCACATGGGCGTCACCGCTGAAAACGTCGCGCGGAAATGGGGAATCTCGCGACAGGATCAGGACGAGCTCGCAGTAGAGAGTCATCGCCGCGCGATGAGCGCTATCGAATCGGGGAAGTTCAAATCGCAGATCGTGCCCATCGAACAGAAGAGCAAGAACGGGCCCGTCATGTTCATAACCGACGAACAGCCGAGGGCGGACGCAACGTTGGAAAACCTGGCTCGTCTGAAACCGGCCTTCGATCCCGAGGGCACGGTGACCGCGGGCAACGCCTCCAGCATCAACGACGGCGCAGCTGCCGTGGTCCTGATGGAGCGCGGCGCCGCGGAAGTGCGTGGCCTCAAACCGATGGCCGTTCTCGTCGACTACGTCGTCACTGGCGTGGAGCCGAAGGTCATGGGGATTGGCCCGATCTCCGCTGTCCGCAAACTGTTCGCTCGCACGGGGCTGACGACCGATCAAATGGATGTGATCGAACTCAACGAAGCCTTCGCTGCCCAGCTGCTCGCGGTGCGGGGCGACCTGGGCTTTCCTCCGGAAAAAACAAACCCGAATGGCAGCGGGATCTCGCTCGGCCATCCTCTCGGCGCAACCGGCGCCATTGTTACCGTCAAGGCTCTGCACGAACTCAACCGTATCCACGGAAAATACGCGCTGGTCACCATGTGCATCGGTGGCGGACAAGGCATCGCCGCCATTTTCGAATCGATGACCTAAGGACCACAGAAAAGAAGGTATGTTATGGCAACTCAGCTTCTGGACGAGCTACAAATTCCATATCTCAGACCGCTGGAAGGCAAGGTCGCACTTGTGACCGGTGCTTCCCGCGGCATCGGCCGCGCGATCGCCAAAGAGCTTTCCGACCGCGGAGCCGTCGTCGTCATCAATTTCTTTAACAGCATCGGCCGTGCCCAGGAACTCCGCGATGAGATCCAGAGCTGCGGTGGCGAAAGCTGTCTTATGCAGGGAGACATCTCGGATCGCCACGAAGCCCGCCGGATCATTCAAAAACTTCTGGAGGTTTATGGGCGGCTCGATGTTTTGGTGAACAATGCCGGCATCACCCGGGATCGGTCCATCCGCAAGATGACGGACGAGGATTGGTCGGAGGTGATCGCCACCAACCTCAACAGCATTTTTTACTGCACCAGCGCCGCGCTGCCCGCGATGATCGAGCAGAAGTTTGGCCGCATCGTGAATATTGCTTCGTTCTCCGGACAGGCGGGTAACTTCGGCCAGGCGAACTATGCAGCCAGCAAAGGCGGGATCATTGCTTTCACCAAGGTCCTTGCTCTGGAACTGGCGAGGTACAACATCACCGCCAATGTCATCGCGCCAGGCTTTACTTCAACCGACATGCTGGCCGCGGTCCCCACGGATCTGCTCGACTCGATCAGGGACCGGATCCCGCTCCGGCGCTTTGCGCAGCCGGAAGAAATCGCTAAGGCAGCCGCTTTCCTAATTTGTGACGGCGACTACATTACCGGCCAGCAAATTAATATCAACGGTGGCATCTACATGTAACTCTGCACTACTTACCGGGAGCGGGCGCTCAACCATCCTTCGATGTGCGGCCAGGTGGTCTTGTGCGCCGCGCTCCCGGCCATAATTCCGATGTGGCCACCCGGGATTCGATAGAGTTCCTTGTCAGCGCTTGAAGTCTTCGCAAGGATAGCCTCCGACTGGCACGGAGGTGTAATGTGATCCCCCTCTGCAATCACAGTGAGCAGACTGGCGCGAATCTTTCCTAAGTCGACGTGCTCTCCACGCACCATCAGCTCGTTCTTCATCAGGCGATTGTTGCGATAGAGTTCCACAATCAGCTGGCGATACGCGGCGCCGGCCATCGGAATGTTATCCGTCACCCAGGTGTTCATGGCTTGCCACGATTCCACCGCGCGCGGGTCGTCGAGTTTGTCCCACAGCCTGTAGTAGTTTCCGATGTAGTTTTCCACCGGCTTCAGCACTTTGGCGCCGTAATCGATCATATCGCCAGGCATGTTGCCAAAGGCTTCCACGACCTTGTCGACATCGAAATACTTCTCGTCAGTCCAGCGCGCAAAGGTCAAACCGTTGCGGTTGGAAAAGTCCAAAGGCGCTGTCAGCAGCAACAGATTCCGCAGCCCTTCGCCGGGCCGCATGGCAGCATAAATCGTGGTTAAAAGCGCCCCGATGCACCACCCAAGCATGCTGAATTCTTCAACTCCCGCAATCGCCTTCATTTTGCGAATTGCGCGTGGCAGATATTCGACTGCATAATCGTCGAGTTTCAGATGCCGGTCTTCCCAACCCGGCACGCCCCAGTCCAGCAGATACACGTCGTAGCCCCGGCCGACCATAAACTCGACGAAACTGTGTCCCGGGCGTAAATCGAGAATCGAGGGCCGATTCATGATTGCAAAGATGAGCAACAACGGGATGGGATATCGCTTTTCGGGGGGAACTACAGGCGTGTACCTATAGAGCTTCGCCTTGTTCAGCGCCCACACCAGTTCTTTCGGCGTCTGTGCGATGGCGGCTTTGGTGGTCAACACCCGAGTGAAGAGTTGCAGCCGCTCAGCCAGACCCGCCCAAGCTTCGGTTGCGACGACAGCGTGATCCATGGGCTAGCTCCGTTTCTTCCCTGGGGATCCTTTGCGGACGAATCGGCCCCTGGCGCCCAGCCGGCTCCCACTTTCGGCAGGCTCGCTCCGCGGATGGACTCCCTTCACCGCGGCGCCGCCTTCGCGGACCTTTCCCGCTTCCGGCGGCGGAGCTGGCTGGTCGCGACCCAGCAGTTTCTCGATCCGATCCAGCTTGGCATCCATGTCATCCAGCCGCATCTCCACGTTAGTGAAGCGTTCAGCCAGCGCCGCCACCTCCTGCCGCGAGGGCAACGACAGCTGTTGCAAAGCCTGGGTCATGGACTTGTCCATCGCTTCACGCACGGGAGCCGTCGCCGTCAAATATCCTTCCAGCATCGCCCCGGTTGCCTGTGCGTAGCTCTCCGTGTTCACCGCCTCCACCATCGTCTTCGCCATGGCGTCGAGATACTTATCGCGGATGGTGCGGAGAGGCTCGAATGGATCGTTCGTCTGCGATTGATTGTTGTTATCGGCTTCGCTCACGGATGCTGCCTCCTGCCCGGCCACACGAAGCATATACCTGCCGGTCCGGACGGGCTACGGGGTTCTTTCGAGGCATAGCACACCTCTGCCCGCGGCCCGTCCTCTCGAGCGCTGCCGGCCGGCTAACGTACCGCCATGTCCAGCAGTTCTTTCTGCGCGTCCACGATTGCGTTGACGCCGCGCTGGATCGAATCGGCCGCCGCATCCACCGGCCCCCCATCCGCGCCGAACTTCTCCCGAGTGGCGTCGAATACTTCTTTCGACTGCGCTGCAGCATGATCCAGCACTTTCTTTTGCGTTGCAACAGCGCGCTCCACTCCCTCCTGGGCGAACTTCACGACCGTGTCCGCTGCTTTGGCCGTCTCGGTGGTGCGCTCCTTCAGCAAATCGGCGATCGCCCGGTTCTGCTCGACCATCAGATCGATGACGGCCTTCTGGGTCTCCGCGAACCGCTCGAATCCGCTGCCCTCCAGCTCCAGCATGAACAATCCCGGCGCTCCGGGCAGCTGCTTTACCATTTTCTTCCACAGATCAACAAACTCCGCGTTATGCTGCACTGCAACATCCAGAGCTTTCTTCTGAACTTCGGCGATCCGTCCCGCTCCGGACGTCACCAGATTGGCCATGTATTCGCCAAACTCGATCTTCTCCGGCTCCACGGGCGCCGCCGGATCGCGATGAACCCTCTGCGCTGTACTCATAATGGCTCCTGCCTCTCCTTATGCTGCGCTTTACACTGCATTGCAGCATGGAACAATGCTACTCCGCCCCGACCGAATGTCAAGGGCTAAAATGAAAGACCCGACATGCCGCCGAAGAGCATCCTGATCAGAAAGTACGAGAACCGTCGTCTTTACGACGTGACCAACAGCCGTTACGTGAACCTCGACGACGTGGCCCGGATCCTGAAAGACGGCCACGACGTGCGTGTGGTGGACGCCGCATCCGGCAAGGACATTACGCGCCTTATTCTGACGCAGATCATCGTCGAAGACGCCAAAGCCCCGGATTCCGCGTTCCCGGTCGATCTCCTTCGGGAGATGATCGTTTCCTCGGGCCGCGCGAGCCAGGAGACCGCTTTGCGCTATATGAAAACCATGCTCGATCTCTATCAGGACACCTACCGGGCAATGTCGCCGGCGGTCAATCCCTTTGAGTTTTTCCGCCAGGGCGGCGGCCCTGTGGCGGCCAGTCCGCCCGTTGCGCCTGCGTCTAATCCGCCCGAGGAGCGCGGCGGCTCACACGAGGAGGGGGTAGACGAGCTGAAGCGGCGAGTGGCAGGTCTTGAGCAGCTGGTTTCCAGCCTTTCGCCTCAAAAGCCCGTCCCACCCAAATCCGGACGCAGTAGCAAGAAGCGGAAACGGATCGACCGTTCATAAAGCGCTCGAGCCTCTGAAGCGGGAAATTGGGCTGTTCCACGGCGCTCGTGTTCCAGCGCGGCGCCCGCCTCGAAAGCAGGCACCGGCAACCTTCGGAAGCGCCTGGGGGAGCGTGGCGCGCGTGAGTGCGGGCCGGGGCTTCGATTCTCTCAGGATGGCACGCGGAGGTCGCCGCGAAGCCTGCGGTATGGTATACGTTTACTCGACGTTTCCGCCGTCCGTGGGAGAGGACTCATCCATGAGAATGAAAGGATTCGTAATTCCAACTTTTTTGACCGCGTGTCTTTTCTGCGCGACATCCGTGGGCGCGCAGGCCTCAGGCCCCGCGGTGCTGACGATTCATGCCGATCAGACGGCGGCGAAGGTGAGCCCAACTTTATATGGGCTGATGACTGAGGAGATTAATCACTCCTACGATGGCGGGCTGTATGCGGAGCTGATTCGCAATAACACGTTTCGCGCGGACTGGTCGGGGGTGAACGACTGGATCCTGGTGGAACGCGGGGATGCGCGAGCAAAGATCGGAATCGACAAAATGACCGGCCCGAGTCAGGCGCTGCCGCACAGCCTGCACGTCGAAGTGAGCCAGGCGAGCGCAGCCAGCCCCGCGGGGTTGCTGAACGGGGGCTACTGGGGTATTCCGCTGCGGCCCAACACCTCCTATCACGGTTCGTTCTACGCGAAGGAAGATTCGGCCGACGTCGGCCCGGTCACCGCTAGCCTGGTTGCGGACCAGAGCGGCCAGGTGTTGGCCAGCGCTGTGGTTTCGGGCATCGGCACGGACTGGCAGGCATACACATTCACGCTGAAGACCGGCGCAATAGCGGCGTCATTGCAGAACCACCTGATGCTCACCGTCGCTCATCCGGGCAGCTTGTGGTTGCAACTGGTATCGCTGTTTCCGCCGACGTATCACGACCGCATAAACGGATTTCGCATCGACCTGATGGAGAAGCTGGCGGCCATGCATCCGCAGTTTCTGCGCTTCCCGGGCGGGAATTATCTCGAGGGCGATCACCTTGCCGAGTGGTACGACTGGAAGAAGACGATTGGACAGCGCGTTGACCGGCCGGGCCATCCGAGCCCCTGGCACTACTGGTCCACCGACGGACTGGGGTTGCTCGAGTTCTTTGACTGGTGCGAAGACCTCCACGTGCAGCCGGTGCTTGCGGTTTACGCGGGCTATTCGCTGATGCACGAGCACATCAATCCTGGGCCTGACCTCGATCCGTACGTGCAGTCGGCGCTCGATGAGATTGAATACGCGACGGGCAGCACGGATAGCAAATGGGGCGCGCGGCGTGCTGCCGACGGGCATCCGCAGCCGTTCCACATCGCGTATGTGGAGATCGGCAACGAGGACTGGTTTGATACTTCGGGCAGCTACGATGCGCGCTACGCCCAGTTCTACAAGGCGATCAAGGCGAAGTATCCCGACCTGCAGCTGATTGCGACGGCGCCCATCAAGGGGATGACCCCGGATGTGCTCGACGAGCACTATTATCTGCGTGCGACGGATTTCTTCCACGACGCGACCCATTACGATAAGACGGATCGCAACGGGCCAAAGATCTTCGTGGGCGAATGGGCCACACGCGAGGGCACGCCGACGCCGAACATGGGCGCGGCCCTCGGCGACGCCGCGTGGATGACGGGGATGGAACGCAACAGCGACATTATCGTGATGGCTTCCTACGCGCCGCTGCTGGTCAACATCAGCCCGAACGCGATGCAGTGGGACACGGACCTGATCGGCTACGACGCGCTGCGAAGTTATGGCTCGCCGAGCTACTACGCGCAGGTGATGTTCGGCAGTTATGTCGGCGACACCAGGCCGGTTTCGTCAATCGAGGGCGCGGGTGCGCGGTTCTTCTACTCCGTCACCGCGGACTCGGCGAAGAAGCGGCTGTATGTGAAGCTCGTGAATGCTTCGTCCGACGCGCAGACACTGGATATTAAGCTCCCCGGCGCGAAGCTCGCACCGGAAGGAAAAATGATCAGCCTCAGCGGCAGGGATCCGGAGGCGACCAACACGATCGATCAGCCCACAGCCATCGCTCCCGCGGAGAGCGCGTTGCGTGGCGTGGGCGAGTTGTTTCATCACAGGATCCCCCCCTACACCGTCGAGGTGCTTGAGTTGGAAATCCGCTGAGCTTCGTTTCGCGAATGGGCCGAGGCCGGCCTCTGGCACGTATAATCTGCAACAGTGACGGTTACATTTAAGTCGTTTCCCGGGCTTGCGAGCAGAAGTACGGCTGCACCACGGGTTCTGGTCTGAAATTCCGCCGGGCCAAACTAGCCCGCGTCCGCGTTGACCTGAGCGGCGATTTTGCGCACCTCGGGAAGCACGTCACCGAGTGCGACCGGAGCGGCGGAGCGCGTTCCCAGGGCAAAGTAAACTCTGCGGTAGAGCGGATATAGCTTTTCGCAGACCGCGGAGGGCTCGGGTCTGGGATGGAACTCTGTGAACCGGGGGCAGAGCTTCGCCTGCGCGCCTTCGATGCTGGGAAACGCACCTGCGGCGAGCATGGCGAAGATGCCCGAGCCGAGGCTGGTGGGGATTTCCGCGGGCACGAGCACCGGCTTCCCGAGAACGTCGGCGTAGACCTGATTGAGCACAGGGTTGTTTTGCGGAACGCCGCCAGCGTTGATGACGCGGTCGACCGGCGTGCCGTGTTCGGCCATGCGCTCAAGAATGATCCGGGTGTGGAAGGCTGTGCCTTCGATCGCGGCGAAGAGCTCGTCCTGCGCGGTGTGGAGCAGATTCCAGCCCAGCGTGACACCGCCGAGCTCCGAATTCACCAGCACGGTGCGATCTCCGTTGTCCCAGGAAAGACGGAGCAGGCCGGTTTGTCCCGCTCGATATTTCTCGAGGCCTTTGGACAACTCCGCGACCTTCACGCCCGCGCGCTTCGCGATGGCGTCGAAGATATCGCCGGTCGCGGATAATCCTGCTTCAATGCCTGTGTATTGCGGGTGCACGCTGCCTGGCACGACGCCGCAGACACCGGGAATGAGCCGCGTTTCTTTTGCCATGGCGATAATGCACGTCGATGTGCCGACCACATTGACGACATCGCCTGCCCGGCAACCGGCCCCCAGCGCATCCCAGTGCGCGTCGAAGGCGCCCACGGGAATGGGAATTCCGGCGCGCAACCCGAGCTTTTCCGCCCACTCGGCAGCAAGGTGACCTGCGAGACGATCGGAAGTGAGATATTCGCCGGCCAGTTTGTCGCGAATGCCGTCGAGCAGAGGATCGACCTTCGCGAGAAACGCCTGCGCCGGCAAACCACCCCACTTCGGATTCCACATCCACTTGTGCCCCATGGCGCAGATGCTGCGCTTGGCCTGGTGCGGATCGGTAATTCCGCAAAGCGAGGCGGCCACCATGTCGCAGTGTTCGAAGGCAGAGGCAAGGCGCGGGCGCTGCTCCGGATTATGACGCAGCCAGTGCAGCAGCTTCGCAAATCCCCACTCATGTGAGTAGACGCCGCCGCACCACTCGATGGCTTCGAGGTTCTCTTTATGCGCCAGCGCAGTGATTTCCTGCGCTTCAGAGGTGGCGCGGTGATCGCACCAAAGATAGTACTCACCGAGCGGCTGCATCCGTGCGTCAACGGGGACGACGCTGGAGCCGGTAGTGTCGAGCGCGATGGCGGCGATCTGATCGCCGCGGATCCCGGCGGTCTCAATGGCGGCACGGGTTGCTTCAGCCAGGGCGCGCATGTGATCGGCGTGAGACTGCGTTGCGTAATCCGGATCCTCGCGTTTGCGATGGAGAGGATACGAGGCGACGGCAGTTCCGAGGCGGCCCCGTTCGGTGTCGAAGATGGAGACGCGCACGCTGAGGGTTCCAAAATCTACGCCGGCAACGATGGTCATGTTCTCTCTCGCCTGCTGGTTCGCGCATCTTCAACGGAATGCGAGGGTGCTGCTTGATTTTCAGTAAACATTTACTTGTACTAAATCCGGTTTCCTGTTTGTGCCACTGCTTTCTCAAGTTATTGTATGCTGTAAACGCATTCCGGGGACTTACAGATGCCAGGTCCGACTCGAAAAGGCAGACGCCGCTCCTCGTCGAAACCCGACCGCATGGACATTCACGCGGTCGCCAAACTGGCCCACGTCTCCATCGCCACCGTATCACGCACCATCAATCACTTCCCGACCGTTAACCCGAAGATGGCCAAGCGAGTGTGGGAGGCGATCCGCGAACTGAACTACTTTCCGAACACACAGGCGCGCGCACTGGTCTCTGGTCGCAGCAAACTGCTTGGTCTGATCGTCTCGGAAATCACGAACCCGTTTTTCCCGGAGCTGATTCAGGGCTTCGAAGACGTGGCGGTTGAGAACGGATATGAAATCCTGATCGGCTCCACGAACTACGAACCGAAGCGGATGCAACGCTGCATCCGGCGCATGGTGGAACGCAACGCCGAAGGGGTCGCGGTGATGACGTTCGGCATCGAGCAACCACTGTTGGATCAGTTGACGGATCGCAAAGTGCCGCTGGTCTTCGTCGACGTGGCGCCGAACCAGACGGGCATGAGCGTTCTGCGCGTGGACTACCACCACGGCATCCGCCAGGGAGTGCAGCACCTGGCCGCCCTCGGACATCGCAGCATCGCGTTCGTCACCGGGCCCTTGCGGCTGCACTCCGCGCAGTCGCGGCTCACGGCGTTCAAAAAGGCGCTGGAGGAATGCGGCATTGCCGTCCAGCAGAAGTTGATCGTCGAGGGCGACCATACGATGGAAGGGGGCGTGGCAGCAGCCGAGCAGCTGATGGCACTCAAAGAATTGCCGACTGCGATCATGTGCTCCAACGACATGCTGGCCATTGGCGTTCTGCACAAGATGTCCAGGTCGGGCCTTCGCGTTCCCGACGACGTTTCGATCATTGGGTTCGACGACATTCACCTGGCTTCGATCATGATTCCGCCGTTGACCTCCATTCAGATGTCGCGCGCCGATCTGGCTCTGGGTGCGGTGAGCGCGCTGCGCGGCCATATCGAGGGCTCCTCACCGAAGCGCGAATACAAGATCGACACCCGTCTGGTTGTCCGGGAATCCACCGGCTTCCCGCGAGGAACCATGGCCCACTTGCGCGGGGGCAAAGACACCACTGCGCAGGCCACGTCCCACTAACCTCGGCAAACGTCGCGTTGCACGATGCGCGATACACTTGTGCAACCGCTTCAATTGTCTTCAGGGGAACAGGAATCATGGTGCTTTCACGCCGTACCTGCGCGGTTACCGTCGCAGTCGCGCTCACTCTTCTTTGCTTCAGCTGTTTGCGAACTGCGGCCCAGGCGGCTCCGGCCGCCGGTGAGGCGCGAGCGGCGAGGGCCTTTGAAGAAGCCAGAAGAGAAGGCCCAGCGGCGCTGCGCGCATTCCTGTATGGAATGCCGAAGGGGGCAGATCTGCACAATCACCTTGGCGGAGCGATCTATGCCGAGACGTTTATCCGCGAGGCGGGCGAAGACGGAATCTGCGTAAATGCCGCGCAGTTGAAGATGGATGCTGAGCATCTTGGGCCGGATTGTCCCGCTGGAGAAACAGCGGCGAAAGAGGTGCCGGCCAATCAGCATCTCTACGATGCGTTGATCGACGCATTTTCAATGCGGACGTTTGTGCCGGTAACGGGGGAGTCGGGGCACGATCACTTTTTCGATACGTTCGGGCGATTTGGCGACGACAAGCGTTTCACCGGGGAATGGATCGATGAGGTGGCGGCGCGCGCCGCGGCACAGAACGAGCAGTATCTGGAACTGATGCAGACGCCCAACTTCCGGCCGGCGGCAGCCCTGGCGGCGAAGGTCGGGTGGAATGACGATGCGGCGCAACTGCGGGAGAAACTGCTGGCCGAGGACGGGTTCCGCGCGAATGTGGAGAGCGCGAAGGACGAGTACTCCGTGGCGCTGCGGAAGCGCAACGACGCAGAGCATTGCGGGCAGGCGAATGCCGCGCCGGGATGCAAAGTAGCAGTGCGGTTTTTGTATCAGGTCCTTCGCGGATTTCCGCCGGAACAGGTGTTTGCGCAGACACTGCTGGGGTTCGAGGTTGCCTCCGCTGATTCCGATGTGGTGGGAATTAATTTTGTTATGCCCGAAGACGGGTATATTTCCATGCGTGACTACACGCTGCAGATGAAGATGCTCGATTATCTGCATGGGCAGTATCCAAAAGTGCACATCACGCTGCACGCGGGGGAGCTGAGCGAGGACATGGTGCCGCCGGATGGGCTGAAGTTTCACATCCGCTTAGCGGTCGAGCAGGGGCACGCGGAACGAATCGGACACGGTGTCGATGTAATGTTCGAGGATCGGCCGTGGGAACTGATGAAAGAGATGGCGGACCGCCACGTGATGGTGGAGGTAAACCTGACCAGCAACGATGTGATTCTCAACGTGAAGGGAAAAGATCATCCGTTCATGCTCTATCGGAAGGCCGGGGTGCCGGTGGCATTGTCGACCGACGACGAGGGCGTGTCGCGGATCGATATGACGCACGAATATGTGCGCGCGGCTGATACGTATCCACTGAGCTATCACGATTTGAAGCTCATGGTAAGGACCGGCATCGAGCACAGCTTCCTGCCTGGAGCGAGTTTGTGGGAGCGTGTGACCACGGAGAAGCTGGAAACGCCGGTGGCGGCTTGCCGCGGACAGCTGGGCGCGGATAAACCCGCCGGAGCGTGCGCAACGCTGGTACGCGCAAGCGAAAGGGCACAGCAGGAGTGGGAGCTGGAACGGCGATTCCACGTATTTGAGGCGAGCTTCTGATTCAAATCTGAGCGAGTTTTGGGTTCGAGCCGGTCCCTGGACACGATGAGAATCGTTTTTTCGACATATGGAACCTTTGGCGATGTGAATCCGCTCATTGCCTTGTCCCTGGAGCTGAAGCGCCGCGGGCATAAACCGGTGCTGGCGATTCCTGAGATGTTCCGGCCGAAGGTTGAGCCGCTGGGGATCGGGTTTGTGCCGGTGCGGCCCGAGCAGGATCCCAACGACACGCGACTGATCGCGATGATTTACGACATCAAACATGGCACAGAGACGGGCCTGCGGAAATTCCTCTTCCCTTCCCTGCGCGAAAGCTACGAGGATCTGCTGGCGGCCGTGGAGGCTGACGGCGGCGCAGACCTGCTGGTGACAGGCGAGCTGGCGTACGCTGGACCGATTATCGCGGAGAAGACAGGCGTGCCCTGGGCTTCGTACGTGCTGGCTCCATTTTCGTTTTTCTCCGGATACGATCCTCCGGTGCTGCCACCGTATCCAACATTGGCGAAGGTACAGGGGAAGATTCCGCCGTTAGGCCATGTAGTGGCGCGGTTCGCGCGGTTCGTGACGCGCAAGTGGCCCGAGCCCGTGTATCAGCTGCGGCGCGAGCTGGGGCTGCCGCGAGGCAAGGATCCCATTTTCGATGCCAAGCATGCCGAGAGCCTGGTGTTGGCGCTCTATTCGCGCGTGATGGGTGAGCCACAGCCAGATTGGCCGCCGGCGGTAAAGGTGACGGGGTTCGCGTTTTATGACGGGACGGGTTCTGAGGGCGTGCTGCCGCCGGCGCTGGCAGCGTTTCTCGATGCGGGGCCGGCACCGCTGGTGTTCACGCTGGGATCGGCGGCGGTGATGCATGCCGGAGATTTCTACGAGCAGAGCGCTGAGGCCGCGGAGATGCTGGGGCAGCGCGCCGTGTTGCTGATCGGCGCGGACGATCGCAATTTGCCGAAGAGGAACCTGCCGGATTCAATTTGTGTAACACGCTATGCGCCCTACTCAAAGATTTTTCCGCGAGCGTCGGTGATTGTGCATCAGGCGGGCATTGGGACGACGGCGCAGGCGCTGCGCGCGGGGCGGCCGATGCTGGTGATGCCGTACAGTCACGACCAGCCGGACAATGCGCGGCGGGTGCGGCGTCTGGGTGTGGCGGAGGTCCTGGGACGGACGAAGTACAAGGCGAAACCTGCGGCGCGACTCATCCAGCAATTGCTGTCGGATAACGAGTACATGGTGCGGGCGGGCGCGGTAGCGGAGAAGGTTGCGGCAGAAAATGGAGCAATAACGGCCTGCGATGCGCTGGAGGCGATGCCGCAGCGCCGCTAAGGGGCCGGATACTGCTCGGCCCAAACCGCTGCTTGCACGGTGCTGCCATCAAGATAGAACGTAGAGAGGCCGAGCATATCGGTGCGGAAAGTCCGCACGTGCGCAGACTGGAGTTCGTCCAGAACTTCGGGGCGCGGATGTCCGTAGAAATTGCGGCGCCCCACGGAGATTGCAGCCCACGAGGGTGAGACAGCGGCGAGAAAATCCGGAGTGGTCGAGGTTCGGCTGCCGTGGTGGCCAACTTTGAGGAAATCGGAGTAAAGACCGCCTTCAGTCAGCATCCGCTCTTCGCTGGGGGCTTCGGCGTCGCCTTCGAGCAGCGCCGTGGTGTTGCCGTAGCGCATTTGTAACACCAACGAGTCGTTGTTGCCCGGGGTCGCAGCGGGGTGGTAGTTGCGGTCGGGTGCCAGCACACGGATCTGGACATCGTCGAAGGTGAATATGTCGCCGGTAGTGTGACGTATTGGCTTCGTGCCGGTGATTTGCGCTTCAGCCAGGACAGCGTCGTAGAGCGAGGAGTCGGGATTGATCCCGATCCAGAGCTCGCGCGGACGAAAATTCGCCAGGACCGCCGGCATGCCTTCGATATGGTCGGCGTGGGCGTGGGTGATGGCCACGGCGTCGAGGCGCCGGATGCCGCGTGACCACAGGACGGGCGAAACAACATCGTCGCCAACGTCGAAATTGGCTGCGTGCGCGTTGGGGTCAATGGCGTTCGGGCCATTCGCGCCGACGATGCCACCCGCGTCGATGAGCAGCGTCTTGCCGTGGGGCGTGATAACGAGGACAGAGTCGCCCTGACCGACGTCAATGGTCGAGATTTCGAGGGATCCGGCTCGGTGGGAGATCGGTTTTGGCCATATTGTGACTGTTATTGATACAAGAAGGGCTACGGCGGCAGTGGTGAGGGCAAGGCGTTTGAGGCGAATCAGGAGCAGGGCCGCGGCCAGGAGAAGAATTGTTGCGGAAACGGCCAGTGGCGGAGTGGGCGGGATACGAAGATCGCCGAAGCGCATGGCTCCAAAAGTGCGAACCAGGATGGCGACTCCGTGGAAAAGAAGTGCGAGCGCAGCGGCGGGAATGTTGGCTAGTTTGGGAAGGACAAAGGCCAGGAGAAGGGTAGCGAGCGCGAGAGGCAGGAGAACGCCGAGCAGCGGGACGATGAGAATATTTACGGGCAGCGCAGCGGTTGTGACGCGGTGGAAGTAGAGGGCCATGGGCAGTGCCATGAAAGACTCGATGGAGAGAGAGGTGACGATCAGCTCGACAATCCGCAGCACGAGGCGGACGGAGCGGGGAAAGATGCGCAGGCCGAGCCACGATCCGACGATCTGCGCGAGCGATTTCGCAAACATGCGCACGATGACGCGAAACTGAACGATGTGCGGCGGAAGCGAAGGCTCGATGGGCAGGAGCCATAAATCGCGCATGGCGCGCAGGTACGGGCCAAAGGTCTTCTCCATGGTGGGAACCGCAATGCCCGCGACGGCGAAGACGGAGAGCAGCGTCATCTGAAAGCCAGCGTCGAAGAGGGCCCCTGGATTGACGGCGAGCATGACCAGCGCGGCGAACCCGATGGCGTTCAGCGGATGACGTTCGCGCCATAGCACGCGGCCGCAGAGATAGAGCGTGACCATCCAAAATGCACGCTCAACGGGTTGACCGAAGCCGGTGAAGAGCGCGTAGGCGAGCGAGATGGCGATGGTCGCGAACGAGGCCGGGGTACGAGGAAGACGAAGGCGCCGCGTGATCCAGAAGACGAGACCGGAGAAGATGGCGATGTGCATGCCGGAGACGACAAGAAGGTGGAAGGAGCCGGTGCGCTCGAAGCCGACGCGGAGTCGATGACCGAGAAGAGTACGGTCGCCGGTGAGCATCGCAGTGAGCATCGCTGCGTCATCGTGCGAGAGGCGGAGGAACGCAGGCATGTCGCTCCGGGCGGCCCGGTCGGCGAGGGCCACCAGGCGCTCGCTCGCGCTTTGCTGGATGGAATGAATCCAACAGGGGAAACTGCGGCGGTTCTTTGTCACCATGACAGATACATTTTCGGCGTGAGCACTGCCGAGAGCGCTGATCCCCTGCTCACGGAGCCATGCGGAGGCGTCCCAAACGCCGGGGTCGAGGAAGCGCTCCTCGGTGTGCATGGCTACGGGGCCGGTAAGGACCACGCCGCAGACGAGCTGTAGGAATGACGCATCGGCCGGCGCGTAAAGGGTGAGGCGCAGACCCTCCGGCGACGGTAGTTTCCGGAAATCGGCGGCGGTGACGCGCAGGTCGATTTGCTGACTGTGCTCGTGGCGAACGATGTCGGAATAGGGGGCGAAGGAGTCGATTTGGCGCACGGGCGCGGTTCGGATAATGGCACCGGTGACGGTATGGGTAGTTTCGATTCCGGCTCGACGAATGGAGGGAGTGGAAGTGGGCGTAGTGAAAGCGATGCGTTCGAGTGGAGAGGTGACCGGCGGTTCAGTTTGTATTTCTTTGCAGAAGGCGCCCAGCAGGAGGCAGAGGATTGCGGCGGGCAGCGGAGCGACGCGTGGGGTGCAAACCGCGGCGGCGATCACGACGATCACAACCAGAACCAGGGCGAGAAGGATGTGCGCGGGGAGCAACCAGAAGCGCTGCGCGGCCGCGTCGCCGCAGGCGAAGCAGACGGCCATGAAGAGGGCCGGAGCACCAAGAATCGCCAGGGCGTGCTGGTTCTGTCTCTGCGTCTGTACCGGAGAGGTAAGTAATGGGCGACGCCCACGGGCCTGCTGCGGAATGGCGAGGGAGGTGGCCATCGCGAGAGTTCGCCTCCGATGCCGTCAATCCAGAGCGAGGTGCGTGATGCTCTCCAGATGGTAGGTCTGCGGGAAGAGGTCCAGCAGATGCATATTTCTGAGGCGATAGCCGGATTCTACTAACGCGGCAAGGTCGCGGCTGAGGGTTGATGGATCGCAGGAAACGTAAGTAATCTTGCGCGGGCGGATTTTTGCGAGGACGTCGGTGACCTCGCGCAGCAGGCCAGCGCGGGGTGGATCGACGACGATGAAGTCCGGGGTGGGGCGGCGCCGCTGGAGGTCTTGGCGGAGAAAGGCGGCGGTGTCGGCGGCGACGATACGGTGCTTTGTGTTGCGGAGGTTTTCGCGGAGGTCACGTACGGCGGAAGGCGAGGATTCGACCGCGGTGACCTCGGCAAAACGTTCAGTGAGGGGCAGAGAGAAGAGGCCAACTCCAGCGTAGAGGTCCCAGGCGATGCTTCCCCGTTCTCCAGTGGTGACAAGGTCGACGAGGTGGTCGATGAGGAAGCGATTGACCTGGAAAAAAGAGCCGAGGCTCACGCGGTAACGGCGATCGCAGGAGGAGTATGTGAGGAAATCGGAGCCGGACTGGGCAAGGATTTTGCTGGTGGTGCGATTTCTTTCTGCTGCGAAAATGCCGATGCCCAGGGTTTCCGGGAGCATTTGTCGCAACGACGGTGACATTTCATCGAGGATTTGCTTTGCAGCATTGGTGAGGCGGTCGGTCCAGAGAGAAATGAGCAGAGACGATTCGTCCGAATTGGTAAACAGCTCGATTTCTGTTACATATTCGGTTAGATTGAGACTCTTGCCTTCGCGATTCAGGGTTGCGATGGCTCGTTGCAGGATCGGGGCGGCGATAGGGCAGTCATCGATGGGCAGATTGGTGTGCGATTTGCGGAATTTGTAACAGAGGTTGAATGGATTCTTTTCAATGTGGAGGCGGATGCGGTTGCGATAGCTCAGCGGCTCGGCGGTAATGGTTTTGATGGTGGGGATATCCGCGATGCGGGCGCGTTCGAGAGTCTCGCGCAGGATGGCGACCTTTATTTCGACCTGAGTGGCATAGGCCGCGTGCTGATAATGGCAGCCGCCGCATTGGCCGAAGTAAGGACAGGGCGGCTCGGCGCGATCGGGGCTGGGTTCGAGGACGGCCCGGAGTTCGGCCGACGCAAATCCGCCGTTGTCGGAGACGATTTCGGCTTCGACTGCTTCTCCGGGCAGGGTAAAGGGGATGAAGATGGCTTTGCCCTCGGCGCGAGCGAGGCCCGATCCTCCGTAGATGGCTTTTTCTACGTGGAGCTTCAACGCCTAGTCCTGCCTCATATAGAAGAGGCTCAGGCGCGGGAGATTGTGCTTTTCGAGCAGGCGCTTGTGGAGGAATTGCTGCTCGATCTGGCGAATTTGCAGGGCCTGCATACGGCGGCGGTAGGGGGCGAGTTCCTGAGCGCTCTGTTCGCGAAGGGCGGTGAGCTCGGCTTCGGAAGTCGTCGCGATGAGGGCGTTGAGAAGTTTTTCTTCGAGGACGGTGAGGTTGCGTTCGAGGTCTTCGAGGTTCGGTGCGGAATCCGGTGGCGCCGCGAGGACTGCGAGGCGTTCGGCGATCTCCGCAGCGGTTTGCGCGGCGAGCCCGGTGAGCTGGGCGGATTGGAGCGCGGCGGCTGCTTGCGTGAGATGAGCGGCGATGCGTTCCCACTCGAGCCCGGCAGAGGCGGAATCGGATCGCGGTTTGGCCGCGCCGAGCGAGGCTTCACGCAGGTCTTCGGCAGCGGTCATGACCTCCTGAGCGCACCAGGCGAGGCCGTTAATGCGGCGCGAGGTGGAGCGCTTGCGAGCGTTGTAGCGGTCGAAGGCGGTGTCGATGCCGCGGAGGACGGCTTCGAGGGGAATGCCGGCTTCGCGCCAGGTGTCGATCAGCGCCCAGTCGAGCGTGGAGAGCAGCAGGAGGGAGCCGCGGCGGCGCTGGAAGTGTTCCTCAATTTCAGTGAAGTAGTTGAAGTAATTTTCCAAGACGTCACACGCTGTGGGCGCGCGCCGGTTCGGATGCATTCGGGTTGCGCGCAGCGCGGTTGCGGTCGTAGATGAGGCGCAGGCCTTCGAGGGTGAGGCGGTCGTTAACCTCGGAGATGTATTTCGATTCGCGCGCGATGAGGTTCGCGAGGCCGCCGGTGGCGATGCATTTGGTTTCGGGGCCGAGTTCCACAATCATGCGCTCGAGGATGGAATCGACGAGGCCGATGTGGCCCCAGAATAGGCCGATCTGGAGATTGTCGACGGTATTGGTGCCGATGATCTTCGCGGGACGGCGGATTTCGACGCGGGGCAGGCGCGCGGCGCGGGCGAAGAGCGCCTCGGCGGAGATGTTGAGCCCGGGCGCAATGGCGCCTCCAAGGAACTCGCCTTTTTTCGAGACGACGTCGAAGTTGGTGGCGGTGCCAAAATCGACGACGATGGTGGGGCCTCCGTATTTATGGAATGCTCCGACGCAGTTGGCAACGCGGTCGGCGCCGACTTCGCCGGGATTGTCGGTGAGGATGGGCAGGCCGGTTTTGACGCCGGGCTCGATAAAGAGCGGCTTCTGGTTGAAGTAGCGCTCGCAAAACTGGCGGAGGATCCAATCGACGGGCGGAACGACGGAGGCGATGACGATGCCGTGAATGGCGCTGGTCTCGATGCTTTCGTGATGAAGAAGGCTGCGAATGAGGATGCCGTACTCGTCGGCGGTTTGGCCAGTGCGCGTGCTGATGCGCCACGTGGCGCGCAGTTCGCCGGTGCGGCCTTCGGCGGTGAGCGCGTAGAGGGCGATCACGGTGTTGGTGTTGTTGACGTTGAGGACGAGGAGCATGGTTTGATTTTATGCGGTGTGTGGGCCCGGTTCGAGTTTTATGCGGGGCCGGCTTCGCGAACGCCGCCGGAAAGCACGGTGCGAAGGCCCGCAGGCGTGCGAACCTGGAGAAAGCCGCGGGCATCGAGACCTTCGGTGATGCCAGTGAAGCCGTCGCCCTCGTCGACGCGGACGCGCTTGTCGCGAATCCAGGAGGAGCGCTGTTCGAGGCGGGTGCGGATGCTTTGGGCGGCGGACTGAACGTCAGCGTCGGGTCCGGTGAGGGCGATGAGTTCGCGGTCCAGAGATCGTAACAGTGCGAGGAGTAAATCCTGGCGAGGCCAATTGCGGCTGGTTTCGATAAAGAGCGAGGTGGCGATTAGGCGGAGTTCCTGCGGGAATTGCTGCTGGTGGACGTTGATGCCGATGCCGATGACCGCATGGCGAACGCGGGTCACCTCGGCATTCAGTTCGGTGAGGATCCCGCAGAATTTGCGCGGGCCGAAGAGGAGGTCGTTGGGCCAACGGAGATCGGGCTGGAGCGAGGTGACCGACTGGATGGCGTTGTGGACGGCGAGTCCGGCGGCGAGCGAGAGCCAGAGGATGTCGGCGGGCGTGATGCGCGGGCGGAGAAGGATCGAGACGTAGAGTCCGGAGCCTGGGGGTGAGGTCCAGGCATGCACGCCGCGGCCGCGGCCGGAGGTCTGTTCGTCGGCGAAATAAACGCTGCCGTCGGGAGCTCCGGCGTCGGCTTGCTGCATGGTGTGCGTGTTGGTGGAGGGTATGGAGGGAAAGAAGTGGAGATTGCCGGCGAAGCGCGAGCCTGCCAGAGCTGCATCGAGGTCGGGCAGGTTGTAAGGGTCGTGCGCTGTCTGAATATCGATCGACATAGGGCTTGGTAACTCGGAAAGAAGAATCATCCCTCAACGGCAAGGGCCGGACCTGCATTGTGAGGGCTTACGGCAATCTCGGTGGAACTGCCTACCACCCCTCCCCCCTCCCTCCCTCCCTTCCCGCCTGGTTGTGAAATGATGAGACTTCCTGGTGTTATCGAGCTCGATAACACCTTGCTTTTCGCCCGGGACTGGCCTACAGCGAGTGTTTTGGCGGATTGAGAACCGGTGTGCATCGGTTGATTCGACTCCCATGAAAGCAAAAGCCCCGTTCGTCCCGGGATGAACACGGGGGATGAACAGGGCTTGCCCAACTATCTATCAGAGTAGCGCCGGGGAGAGAGCAAGTCCAGAACAATGCGCGAGACCCACGTTACGGAAGTTTGGCGGCCAGGGCCGGGACAACACAAGGGCGGTGTTTGAAAAATCCGGTGCCGGATAGGGAGTTTCAAAAGCAGGTCCCTCCACTTCGCTGCGCTCCGGTCGGGATGACAAATTGCTATGGACCATTGCGAAACACCACACTAGTAAATCTCGGCGGTGATGCGCATGGAGAGGTCGACGGCGGGCGCGGAGTGGGTAAGTGCGCCGACGGAGATGTAGTCGGGGCCGGCGAGGGCGTACTTGCGGATGTTTTCCAAGGTGATGCCGCCGGAGGCCTCGATCGGGATTTTTAGGCCGCGCTCGCGGACCAGCTCGACCGATTTCTTGACGTCGGCGGGAGTCATGTTGTCGAGGAGCAGCGATTCGGCACCGTTGTCGAGGGCCAGGATGAGCTCGGTCTGGTTGCGGACTTCGATGTCGATGGTCTGGCCGGGCTTGCGGCGTTCCTTCGCGCGGGTGAGAACTTTCTCGATGCCGCCGCCCAAAGTGATGTGGTTGTTCTTGATGAGAATACCGTCGGAGAGATCGAGGCGATGATTTTCGCCGCCACCACAGCGAACCGCATACTTGTCGAGGATGCGAAGGCCGGGAACGGTTTTGCGGGTGTCGAGGACCTTGACGCCGGTGCCTTTGATCTCGTCCACGTAGCGGCGTGTGAGGGTGGCGATGCCGCCCATGCGCTGCATGAGGTTGAGGATGACGCGCTCGCAGGCCAATAGGACACGGGCATTGTGACGAATGACGGCGATGGCCTGACCCTGGCGGAGACGGACGCCGTCAAAGATTTCAGGATGGCTGATCACCTCGTGACGGCCGCTGGATTTGCCGTCGAGACGGGCGAAGATATCGAGGAAGCGCGGAATGCATCCGACGCCGGAGAGCACGCATTCTTCTTTGGCGATGATGGTGGCAGCAGCGCGGAGCGAAGGCTCCACGGTAAGCGCGGTAGTGACGTCGCTGGTAGCTTTATCTTCGGTGAGAGCCTGCTCGAGGATGGCCTCGATGCGGCGAGTTTTCCATTCCATAGAAATCAGTTTTCACCTTTGTTCAGTCTCTCGAGTTCTGTGGCTGTCTCGACTAGCTGCGTTTCAGCCTCGAATTCCTGCTTTCTTAGCCCCTCAATGACATTCTCCGGCGCTTTCGCGAGGAAAGTCTCGTTCTTCAGTTGCCGCTCGGCGTTATCTTTGATTTTTTGCCAATGCTGGCGCTTTTTCTCGAGCCGATCGCGTTCAGCAACGACATCCACCTGCTTCTCATACGGAATACCGATCGTGAAGTCAGGGTATGTTCGCGTATTTGCGGTATCCAGGTTCCAAGATGGTGGGAATTGCACTTCAGACACTCGTGCTAGTTTCGCAATGATTGCGAAACTCGACTCCGCGATCTGGCGATGATCGTCGATAGTCAGAACCTCAACCTTGACATATTCCTTCTCTGGTACTCCTAGGTCTTTGCGAAGCGCGCGGACCGCGGTGATCAACCGCTTCAGGATGTCGAAGTTAATCTCCAACACGTCGTCCGAATGAGCCGAGCCCTTCGGATAAGAGCTAAGGGCAATCGACCTCATGGGCGGTGCGTTGTTGTAGAATGCGTGCCACAGTTCCTCCGTCAAAAACGGCATAAAGGGAGAGAGTAAACGCAATGCCGACTCGAAAACCTGAAGTAGGGTAGTTAAGGCAAGCCTTGCTGGTTCATTCCCGCGCTCAGTAAAGTCTAGGCGGACTTTGATGATCTCGAGGTACCAGTCACAGAAGTCTCCCCAGAAAAACTGATAAATCTCGTTGGCTGCCTGATCGAAGCGATAATTGCAAAGGTCGTCGTTTACTTGCGCCGCAACCGAATTCAAACGTGTCACAATCCACACGTCTTCGATGGCAACCTTTTCTACTGGTCGGTCCTCAGTAACCAGGTTGGCGGAGTCAACTTCGATGCCAGCTTCGCGAGCTCGCTCGACGTTCATAAAGATGAAGCGGGCGGCGTTCCAGATCTTGTTGGCGAAGGCGCGGTAGCCTTCGGTGCGGGCTTCGCTGAAGGCGATGTCGGTGCCGGGCGAAGCCATCGAAGCAAGAGTGAATCGCACCGCATCCGTCCCGTATTTTTCGACAATGGTGACGGGGTCGATGACATTGCCCTTGGTCTTCGACATCTTCTGGCGGTCGGCGTCGCGAACGAGGGCGTGGATGTAGACCTCGCGGAAGGGAACGGAATCTTTGAGGGTGCGCGGGGAGCCGTCGGGCATGGGGGCGTCGAGCGAGAAATAGCAGCCGAGCATGATCATGCGCGCGACCCAGAAAAAGAGGATATCGAAGCCAGTGACGAGCAGGGACGTGGGGTAGAAGGCGTCGAGGTCGGGCGTCGATTGGCCGGGCGGCGGAGGCCATCCGAAAACGGTGACAGGCAGAAGGCCGGAGGAGAACCAGGTGTCGAGGACGTCGGTTTCCTGGGTGATTTCGCCGCTGCCGCAGTGAGCGCAGTGCGTCGGGTCCTGGCGGGCGACGGTGATCTGCCTGCAAGCGGCGCAGTGCCACGCGGGAATACGATGGCCCCACCAGAGCTGGCGCGAGATGCACCAGTCGTAGATGTTGTTCATCCACTCGAGATAGATCTTCGAGTAGTTGTCGGGGGTAATGCGGATCGGTCTTGAATCGGGATCGTCTTGTTTGATTTCTTGTACGGCTTTGCGAGCAGCGCCGGCCATCGACATGCGGCCGGACTTTGGCTCTTTGTTGACGGCAACAAACCACTGGGTGGAGAGACGCGGCTCGACGACAGTCTGGCAGCGGGCGCACTTGCCGATGGAATTAAGGTGGTCGCGAACCTGGCCAAGGAGGCTCTGGGCTTCGAGGTCTTCGAGAACTTTTTTGCGTGCATCGTAGCGGTCGAGTCCGGCATACGCGGGACCGGCTTCGGCGTTCATGTGCGCGGTCTCGTCCATCACGGAGATCGCAGGAAGATTGTGGCGTTGGCCGATGGCGAAGTCGTTGGGGTCGTGCGCAGGCGTGACTTTGACGGCTCCGGTGCCGAAGTCGGATTTGACCCAGTCGTCAGCGATGACGGGGATTTCGCGATCCGTCAACGGCAGCTTCAGCATTTTGCCGACGAGGTGCGTATAGCGCTCGTCAAGTGGGTTCACGGCCACGGCCACGTCGCCCAGCATGGTCTCGGGTCGCGTGGTGGCGACGGTGAGGAACTCGCCCAACGTTTCACCAGGGGCGCCGATGACGGGATAGCGAATTTCCCAGAGCTTGCCCTGCTGTTCTTCGTGCGCGACCTCGAGGTCGGAGATGGCGGTTTGGCAGCGCGGGCACCAGTTGACGATGTAAGCGCCGCGATAGATGAGTCCATCCTCGTAGAGGCGGACGAAGGCTTCGCGCACGGCGACGGAGAGATGGTCGTCCATGGTGAAGTACTCGCGCGACCAGTCGACGGTGTCGCCGATGCGCTTCATCGAGGAGAGAATGGCGCCGCCGTAGTGCTTGCGCCATTGCCAGACGCGGTCTACAAACCTCTCGCGGCCGAGGGCCTGGCGCGAGGTGCCCTCAGAGGTGAGCTGGCGCTCGACGAGCATCTGCGTGGCGATACCAGCATGATCGGTCCCAGGAAGCCAGAGGGTAGTTTCGCCGAGCATGCGGTGCCAGCGGACGAGGATGTCCGTCTCGGTGTGTTCGAACATGTGCCCCATATGCAGATTGCCCGTAACGTTGGGCGGAGGCAGCAACACGGTGAAGGCCCGCGGACCGGATGTGCCGGGCGCCGGGGTCCTGACTTCGAAGAGGTGCTCGTCGACCCAGTACTTCGCCCAGCGCTCTTCAATGGCGGCGGGGTCGTAAGCTTTTGGGAGTTCGCGGCGAGAGGGCTTGGGGTCGTCGGTCATCGCCGCATCACTCTGGAGCGTGGTTCCTGCTTGCTGAGCCATTCCCTTTTCACGATATAACGTTTTGAATTTTCGATGGAGAGGGCGTGTTCCCAAGCAGAAAGGCCGCCACCAGGGCGGCCTCTGTGGTCGGGAGTTGAACCCTCAGAGCGGGTTGATCTTGTCCAGGCCTTCCTTCTTCTTGTGCTTGCTGGAAGACTCGTCTTTCTTGTCGTAAGGTGCTTTCTTCTTCTTGCTGGGCTTGCCGCTGGCGTTGGCGCCGGTCTGGACCTGCGCGTTGCCGCCGGCGGGCACCTGATTGACCTGCTGTGGAGCTTCGGCCGGCTTTTCGACAGCGGGCAGAGGCTGGGGGTTGCCGGGGCCAACGGGCTTGACCAGCGGCTCCGCGTTGCTGTGCTCGGCAGGAGCAGGTGCGGCGTTGGCCGGAGCGCCCTCTCCAGGCACTTCCGTTGCGGGGGCTGGTGTTGCGCCGGACGCGCCGCCGGCAGACGAGCCTGAGGGCGCGCCTTCGGTGGGAACCTGGACGGTGATGGTGCTGCCCGGCGCCCCAGTGGCGTCCGGCACCTCTTCAAACGTGCCCTTCTGTGCGGGATGTTCGCTGGTGGGCGGCGCGGTTCCGCTGTCGATGGCGGCGTTCGTGGTGCTGGGCGCCCCGGCCGCAATTCCGGTTACGGGCTTACCGCTCAGTGCCTGAGCCCACGACGTGGTGCTCTCTTTCACAACGTCGGGGGCAACGGTGGGTGGCGGACTGTTCAGGGAAGGCTCGCCAACGCGCGCGGCGCGGACCGTGTTCGGACCGCGGCCAAGCAGCTGCACGGCGCGGCTCCCGAGACGGAAGTTGACGCGGCTGTCTTCTTCCGCCTGGCTCTCGGCAAGGGCCTGGGCACTGGGCTCAGGAAGGGGACGGCCCATGGCGATGAGGCGGTCCTTGGCGTCTTCAACGTGCGGAGCGAGCGGATAGCGGGAGACGACGCGCGACCAGGCAGCGGCAGCACGCTCGTCGTAATGCTTCATCAGCTCGGCCTTCGCCTTGTCCGGAATTCTGGCGCGCGACATGATCTGCGCTTCCTGCGCGTAGGCATCGCCTATGGTGATCAGCGCCTGATCGGTGTGGCTGAAGAGCGGATAGGAGTCGGCGACGGTCTGGAGGCGCGCGATGGAGGCGGCCCACTGCTCACGCCCGGCGTAGAACTCGCCGATCTCGAACTGGCGCTGGGCGAGGACTTCCTGGACTTCGCGAAGACGCTGCTTGGCGCGCGGAACCAGCGGCGAGTCCGGGAACTGCTCGAGCATGGAGCGGTATTCCTGCTCGGCGTGGACGGCGTTCTGCGGATCGCGATCCGGCTTTTCCATCTGCTGGAAGTAGATGTCGCCGACCTTCATCTGGGCTTCGGCGGCCTCAGGGGTGTTGGGGAAAAAGGTGATGAAGTCCTTGTATTCGGACTCGGCCTGGGTGAGCGCAGCAGAGCCGCCTTCCTTGAACCACGTGTCGCCCACCGCGAGCTTGGCGCGCATGTCGTATTCGGATTCGGGATAGGTGTTGAGCAGGGTCTGGAGGTCGAGTCGCGCCACGTCGTACCTGCCATGCTTCATGGCGAACATGGCCTTGTCGAAGAGCTCCTTATCGGGCTGCTTCGAGTTGACGTTGGCCAGCGGGTTGGCGCTGAGGTCGACGTTTTTCTTTTTCTTCTTTGGGTGCTCTTTGGCGAACGCGCACGGGGAGCAAAGCGCAATCACCAGTGCCAGAAATACTGCGGAAGTGCGGATTAACAACCGGTTCATAACACCTCGTAAAATGCAGACTCCCCGATTTTCAATTACCCCCACGCCAACGGCGGGCGTAGTGGCTTGCCGGACTGTTTACGCCCTGTGCGGGG
>Ga0181520_10001990_pt1 | contig 39801 bp, 31 predicted proteins | sample PEATcosm2014_Bin_29_FD_132451 | JGI IMG/M metagenome (GOLD analysis project Ga0181520, IMG submission 132451) | Peatland microbial communities from MTU Mesocosm Facility, Houghton, MI, USA - PEATcosm2014_Bin02_30_metaG | ecosystem: Environmental > Terrestrial > Soil > Wetlands > Peat | place... | reverse complement strand
GTCCAGGGCCTTGGCCAGATAGGCGGCGTTGCCCGTCTGCGTTTCCTTGCGGACGGAGCGTTTTTTCTTGGCGGCGGCCGGGGCGTCGGCGGGGCCGCTGTTCTCAATCACGCGCACTTGCTTATCCTCCTGCGAGCGGCGCCAGGCCGCGATCAACTTGCGATAGATCGAGCGGTAACGCTTGATCTTTCGGGCGATCCTTTCGGCGGGGTCTGGCGGCTCCTGCGCCGACGGATCGCTGCGAATCTCGCGCAGCCAGCGCGCGGTGTTGCTCAGGGAGGTACCTAGCTTGGCCGCGATCTTCCGCGAGCCGAGACCCTCCTCCGCGAGTTTGGAAATCTTGGGAAGCACGTCCTCTTTCCGTTGCCGGGTATCGGCCGACGTCTCATTCGTTTCTTTCATGGTTTGTACTTAGGGGTTGATGAAGGTTTCCATTTTTGGACTCACATAAGAACAATACGCCTCGGGTCCGATGATTATTTGTCGGGACGTGAAATTTTCTTCAACGGCGGGGAGCGGGGAGAGCGCGTGTTGGAAACATGCCAGCCAACAGATGGCAAAAGTGCAACGAGCGATTGGACTTGCGACGCAAGTTCGTGTCCCGCGCGCAATGGGGCGGAGTTTCGTTGCGTATTATGTGGGTATGAAGCGCGCTGAAGAAGATTCAGGCTACGCCTGAATACTCGGCGCGTACATTTGTTCTTTGACAATTTAACCGGGCCCTCGGCGTAGCGAACCGGGGGCCATTAGCAATGCGCGGCGCCGACTTGCACAAGTCGGCGTCCGCGCCGGCGGCTGCGCGGAAACTGGCCTAAGGCGGTCAGTTTAAGAAACAATATCGGGGATGGGACTGTAGGGTGGGCCGGCGCTCGCAAGCTCGCTGGTCCCATCCTACGGCTCCGGCAACGGTCGCGAACGGCCGCACTTGCGCTAGCAGCAATTAATTATATTTCTGACTCTGCACTTAAATATCCGAAAGAGAACTCCTTGTGTCCTACTCCTAAATACTATACAAATGACCACGTTCCCAAAAATTGGATACAAAATGGATACAAAATGGCAACATTGGCCAAAAAATTGGATACAAATTGGATACAAATTGCCAACGGCCTTTGGCTGTGCCAAAACAATCATTAGAGTGTCAAGCGTTTTTTTCCCGCGGTTTTCTCCGTGCGAGCAATACCTTTAGCGGAAGCCGAGTACACCCGTGGACGTACAAAATCGCCGCCAAAAAGCCAACAAGCCCATTTTTTCGATGTGGCTACACCACTGCCTAACCCAATACGGTGGATTGGTCGCGGCGGCCGACGCGAAAGAAACACCGCGGGTAGCATTTTTTCTGACTCGTCGTTGCCGTCGACGATCTATGGAACGCCACGGCGGGCCTTCCCTACGGGAAACAGGTTTCATATACCGGGACCGTGGCATTTTGGCCGCGATGGCCCGCCCCTGCCAATTGACACGGACGGAAACTGAGTGCAAAGTACACCTTCGCTTTCATCTGTCAATTTAGGGTAGGAATAACAACATGAATTCACCACAACAGAAATCGAGTATCGGCACAAGGGGACGTTTGGCAGCCGCAGCGATGGCGCTGTGCGTCCTCCTCGCGACAGCGCCGTTGGCCGCCGCGGAAAAGGTCCTACTCCCCGACGGAACTGCGTTTCCGTTCTGGGACGACGCGACGAACTACCGGACAACCTATCACGTCGCCTGCCAGGATCCGCAGGCATCCGACACCAATCCCGGCACGCGTGAGAAACCGCTGCGGACGATCGATTGTGCGGCGAAGATTCTTCAGCCTGGCGAGAAAGTCGTCGTCCACGAGGGCGTCTACCGGGAGTGTGTCCGCCCGCGCCGCGGCGGCACGGGACCGCAAGCCATGATCGCTTACGAGGCCGCCGCCGGCGAGCGGGTGGTTGTCACCGGCGCCGTCTCATGGAAGCCACGCTGCCAACCGAGTTCCGGTTGGGAACCGTCCGTAAAAACCGCCTGGATGGCCGATCTGCCGGTGGAGACATTCGGGGGCTACAACCCATTCCTGGCTAGGAACATCCACGAAGAGTTCGTAATCTACCGTAACGATGCGGACGCCGCCAAGTACCTGCTGCGGCGCGGCCACGTCTTCGTCAACGGCAAACCGCTTGAGCAAGTCTTTCGCTATGCCGAACTCGCCCAGCATAGCGGCGCGTTCTGGGTCGAGGAGCCGGGACTGCGGATCCACTTCCGGCTTCCCGGTGACGCCGATCCGCGGCAGGCGGCCCTGGAGATCACCGCACGGGAACAAGTGTTCGCCCCCAGCGAGCGAGGGCTGGGCTACATCCGCGTCCGTGGCTTCTGCTTCCAGTGTGCGGCCGATGGAGTGCCCGTGCCGCAGCGGGCCATGGTCAGTACGAACCGCGGTCATCACTGGATCATCGAGAACAATGAGGCTCGCTGGGCGAATGCCTGCGGCGTCGACGTGGGAAACCAGGACTGGAAGGCCGCCCGGTCGGCGGAGTTCGGCCGTCACATCCTCCGCGGCAACCGCGTAAGCGACTGCGGCGTGTGCGGCATTGCCGGCTGCGGTTGTGTCGACCAGACGCTGGTCGAGGACAATCTCGTCCAGCGCGTCGGCGGGCTGGACATCGAACGGATGTGGGAAGTCGCCGGGCTGAAGTTCCACACCGCCCAGAGCGTGCTCATCCGCCGCAACACGTTCCGCGACATGCGCCGCGCCGCCGGAGTCTGGCTGGACTATTTGAACGCGAACTGCCGCGTCACGGGCAACCTGTTCGAGGACATCGCTTCCTGCAACGGGGCAATGTTCGTGGAAGTCAGCCATGCGCCCAATCTCGTGGACCACAATTATTTCTGGAATATCCGGCCCAGTGGCGGCAGGGAGCCGACCAGCCCCAAGGACGGCTCGGCGGTCTGCACGGACAGCTCCAACGACACGGTGATTGCCTACAACTTCTTCGGAAACGTCCGCGCGTTCGCGGCCTGCGTGAACAACTTCCAGGCAAACCGCTGGGTGGGCGGACGCCTGGGCGAGTGCCGCGGCAACCAGGTGCTCAACAATGTCTTTTTCGCCTCTCCCCGGCGGATCTTCCTCGGTCGTGCGGAGGGCAATCGGTGCGACGGCAACCTGTTCGACGCCGGCGACAAGGACGGACTGTTCGACGTGCAAGACCCTGCGCCGAATCCCAAGCCGCGCCTCGCCGCGTGGCAGGCCACTTTCGGCCAGGACCGGCGTTCGCTGGCGGTAACGATGGAAGCTACCCGAGGCGATGCGGACGGTCAACTCCGCTTCAAATGCGCAGGGGTTGCCGAGATCTGCGTGCCTGTGGCCCGATTGGGCGAATCATTGCCGGCTGCCGGTCCCGGCCCGTTCGATGCCCAGCAATGGAAACTGCTGCGCGAGGGAAAACCGATTGTTGCTTGTAATCGACTCTTCCTCCAAGTACAATAGCTGCCAAGTTGTGATCCTCATTTGAAAGGAGATTTTCCGTGAGAGTTCTTGTTAGTGTGTTTGCTATGTTGTTCTGTGTCCATGCTTCCCTCGCCGCCGATACGCCGCAGGCGGAAAGCGGTTTTGTGAGCCTCTTCGATGGAAAGACGTTGGACGGCTGGAAGATCGGCCAGAATGCCGAAGTCTTCACGGTCCGCGACGGTATGATCGTGATGGAGTGTCCGAAGACGAACCACGAACCGGCACACCTCTTCTATGCCGGCGACGTAGGCCACCACGACTTCAAGAACTTTCACCTCAAGGTCGACGTGATGACTTTCCCCGCCGCTAATTCGGGGATCTATTTCCATACGGCGTTCCAGGAAGGCGGCTGGCCCCGGAAGGGCATCGAATGCCAGGTCGACAACAGCCACGGCGATTGGCGCAGGACCGGCAGCCTGTATGCCATCAAGAACATCTCGTGGGGTCCGGAAACGCCGGACAAGAACAACAAGGAACAGGTCACCATTTTCGCCAAGCCCCCGGTGACCGACAACGTCTGGTACACCCAGGAAGTGATCTACAAAAACGGCGACATTGAAGTCAAGCTCGACGGCAAGACCGTGGTCACCTATAAGCTTCCCCAGGCGGACGTCAAACACGTGCTCCCCAGCGGAATGACCTGGTTGCCGCGGGGCACTTTCTGCCTCCAGGGGCATCCCCCCATGCCCGGCCACATCAGCAAGGCGTGCTTCAAGAACATCCGCGTCAAGGTTTTGCCCGACTGAGAAACCAGTTCTCCAGGCCCCGGGGAGAATTTGCAATTCCCCCGCATCGGGTACTTGGAAACTCCGGCACGTCGGCTATAATCGGCCAACAGTAGCACGTCGCGGTCATTCGAGGCGTCTCTACTGCTTCCGAGGGGATGCAAACCATCGTATTGACGCGTTTCAAACCGCTTGAGGGAGATACCTTCATGTCCACGACAGTCTTCACCCAATCCACGACCACGACAGCGGTCGAGTCCGCGTACAAGGCCGCCGCAGAACGCTATGCCGCATTAGGAGTCGATACCGAAACCGCCCTGAAGCGGTTGGCCGCCGTGCCCGTTTCCTTGCATTGTTGGCAAGGCGACGACGTGGGTGGGTTCGAAAAGGCCGGTGAAGAGTTGGGCGGCGGACTAGCCGTCACGGGCAACTATCCCGGCAAGGCCCGCACGCCCCAGGAACTTCGCAGCGACACGGTCAAGGCCCTTTCGCTCATTCCCGGAAAGCACCGATTCAATCTGCACGCCTGCTACGCTGAGACCGGCGGCAAGCGGGTCGATCGGAATGAACTTTGCCCGGAGCACTTCCGGGGCTGGATCGACTGGTGCAAGGAGCAGGGATTGGGCATGGACTTTAATCCTACCTACTTTGCCCATCCCAAGGCGGCCGACGGTCTGACGTTGGCCCATCCGGACACCGGCATTCGCAAGTTCTGGATCGAGCACGGCATTGCCTGCCGCAGGATCGGCGCGGCGATCGGCGCCGCGCTGGGCAAGCCGTGCGTGACGAACGTGTGGATTCCCGACGGCATGAAAGACCTGCCGGTGGACCGCGTCGCCCCGCGGCAGCGTTTGACCGAGGCGCTGGACGAGATCTTCGCCTTTCCGGTCAATCGGGCCGACAATCTCGACGCCGTCGAGAGCAAGCTCTTCGGCATCGGCTCGGAAAGTTACGTTGTCGGCTCGCACGAGTACTACCTAGGTTACGCTATCTCGCGAAAGAAACTGCTCTGTCTGGACACGGGCCACTTCCATCCTACGGAAACAATCGTCGACAAGATTTCGGCAGTCTTCACTCAGCTTGATGAAATCCTGCTGCACGTCAGCCGTGGCATTCGCTGGGACAGCGACCACGTGGTGATTGCCGACGACGCGCTGTTGGCCATCGCCCAGGAGTTGGTGCGTGGCAACTTCCTCGCCCGGACCCACATCGGCCTGGACTATTTCGACGCCTCGATCAACCGCGTGGCCGCCTGGGTGATTGGCACGCGGGCCATGATCAAGGCCCTGCTGATCGCTTTGCTGGAGCCGACCCAGTTGCTCCGCGATCTGGAGAATGCCGGTGATTACACGGCGCGGCTGGCCCTGCTGGAAGAGTTGAAGACTTTGCCGTACGCGGCCGTTTGGGACTACTACTGCTTGCGGCAGGGCGTGCCCGTCGGGCCGGCCTGGATCGGCGAAGTGAAGCAGTATGAAAAGGACGTGCTGTCGAAACGGAGTTGAAGGGAGATTTGAGATTGGGCTATCCCACCATCATCCTAAACCTGGAAAAGAAGAAGGAAGAGATCCATGAGTTTACTGCTCGCAGACGCCGCTTCGAACTCGGCCTTGGGAATCACCATCTTCGCTTTGGGCGGACTGGCCGGGGCGACGTTTTACCTTCCTTTCAAAAAGGTCAAGGAATGGGCGTGGGAAAGCTACTGGATGATTTATGCGGTGTTCGGCCTGATCGTGGTGCCGCTGTTGCTGGCGGTATATACGTCGCCCAACACGTGTAATGTTCTCCGCCATGCGCCCCATAACGAGATAGCCTATTGTTTTTTGTGCGGCGCGATGTGGGGTATCGGTGGATTGACCTGGGGCCTGATGATCCGCTACCTGGGCTTCGGCCTGGGGTTGGCGATCGGCTGTGGACTTTGCTCGGCCGCGGGCACGCTCCTGCCGCCCATCCTGGGAGATTACCTGAAGATTGTCTTCCACACAGCGCCGGCCGGCCTGACCCCGTCGCAGGCAATTCAGGCCGGCGTACACTCGCTCTGCAAGGATGCCGCCGCAAGGACCGCACTGCTGGGCGTGGGTGTCTCACTGCTGGGGATCATCTTCGTCGGCCTGGCCGGCATCTCGAAGGAACGCGACCTTCCGGAAGAGGAGAAAAAGAAAGCGATCGCCGAGTACAACTTCAAGAAGGGGATTATTATCGCCATTTTTTCCGGCCTGATGAGCGCCGGCATGAGCTTGGGCCTCAACGGCGGCGAGAAGATCGAGTCGTTGGCACTGGCCACCGCGCCGGAAACCTCGGCCACTTGGAAAGGCATTCCCGTGCTGGTCGTCGTTCTGCTGGGCGGTTTCACCATCAACTTCTTGTGGTGCGCTCTCTTGAACGCCAAGAACCGCACTTTCGGCGACTACGTCAGGCCGGAAGGATCGGTGTTGCTCGCCAACCTGGTCTTTGCCGCCTTGGCCGGGGCCATTTGGTGTTGTCAGTTTATCGCCTTCAAGACCGGCGTGGCAGCCATGGGCAGCGTCCAATATATCGGCTGGGCTGTGCTCCTGGGCAGTTCGATCTTCTTCAGCGGCTTGCTGGGGATCATTCTCGGCGAATGGAAAGGCACGAGCGGCCGCACCGGCGGGTTGTTGATGCTGGGCCTGCTGCTGTTGCTCATTTCCGCGGGGATTGCAGGATACAGCGGCAGCCTGAAAGAGAAACAGGAGCCGGCCGCAGAAACGGCCATGATTCAAAAGCTACCCACATAGAGGACTGCCGGCAGTGGCACGGTCGGTGACTCGAGTCACGCACTTCGCCTATACTGCACGCGAGTAGAACTCAACCGTTGGAGTCCCAGCTTTAGCCGGAAACCTCCCGGAACAGCCGCCGACCATGAGTACATGGTGCCCGGGCGGGACTCCAACGGCTCAGTTCCTCCCGCGCAAACTATAAATTTCAGCACGGCTGGTGGAACTCGTTTTCACTCTGCGCGCGCAATAATCAGCAAAACTCAATCTTACTTACCCAAGGAAGCCATTATGTCCGCATTTCCCGAAGTCCAGAAAATCCGCTACGAAGGTCCGCAGTCAAAAAACGCGTTGTCTTTCCGTCACTACAACGAATCCGAGGTCGTGGCCGGCAAGACCATGAAAGATCATTTCCGCTTCAGTGTCGCTTACTGGCACACCATGCGCGGCAGTGGTGCCGACCCTTTTGGCCCCGGCACCATGCTCCGGCCCTGGGAGAGTGGCTGCGACGACGTGCCGATGGCCCAGAAACGGGTCCGCGTGGCCTTCGAGTTCATGGAGAAATTGACGGCCCCGTTCTTCTGCTTCCACGATCGCGACATCGCCCCCGAAGGCGCCTCGCTGGCCGAGAGCAACAAGAACCTCGACGCCGTAGTCAAGGTCATCAAGGAAGAGATGCAGCGGACCGGCATCAAGCTGCTCTGGGGGACGGCCAATCTGTTCAGCAATCCCCGCTACGTCCACGGCGCCGCCACTAGTCCCAACGCCGATTCTTTCGCCTTCGCCGCGGCGCAGGTGAAGAAGGCCCTGGAGGTCACCAAGGAGCTTGGCGGCCATGGCTACACGTTCTGGGGCGGCCGCGAAGGCTATCAGACCCTCTGGAACACCGACATGAAGCGCGAGTTCGAGCACCTCGCCAAGTTCATGCACATGGCCGTCGACTATGCCAAGCAGATCGGTTTCAAGGGGCAGTTCTACTTCGAACCCAAGCCCAAGGAGCCAACTAAGCATCAGTACGACTACGACTCGGCTGCCTGCATCAACTTCCTCCGCGCCTACGGCCTGGCGGATCACGTGAAAATGAACATCGAAACGAACCATGCGACGCTGGCAGGGCATTCCGTCGAGCACGAAATGGACTATGCCGGCGCACAGGGGTTCCTCGGCTCGGTCGACGCGAACGTCGGCGACCTGCTCCTGGGCTGGGACACGGACCAGTTCCCCACGGACGTCTATGTGACGACCAAGATGATGCTCATTCTCCTCAAGTATGGCGGCTTCACCACCGGCGGTTTGAACTTCGACGCCAAGGTCCGCCGCGAGAGCTTCGAGCCGGTCGATCTGTTCCACGCCCACATCGGCGGCATGGACGCCTTTGCCAAGGGCCTGAAGATCGCCGCGGCCATCCGAGCCGAAGGCGAGTTGGCGGGCATGCTCAAGCAGCGCTACTCCTCGTGGGACTCGGGCGTCGGCGCTGAGATCGAGGCCGGCAAGCAGGACTTCGCCGCGCTGGAGAAATACATGCTCGCCAAGGGCGAAGTCACGCCCAACACCAGCGGCCGCCAGGAACTGCTGGAGAACATCGTCAACCGCTACGTGTTCTAAGACAAAAGAAGATTACCGTTCCGGGAAGAGCATCGCCTCTGTAAAGGCGGCCGCGAAATCCGGCTCCAGCGAAAGATCGATGTGCTCGGTCCGTGCGGCAAGCTCCTCACATACCTCCCGCTGAAGCCTTGAGAGGCCAGCCAGTCGAGCACCGGCCAACGAGGTATTGCCCTGATAGCGGATGCGCTGATGCTCGATATCCGGGGGCAAGAGTCCTATGCGCTGGGCGTTGCCGCGGCGAATATAGTTACCGAATCCGCCCGCCAGCAGTACGCGGTCGAGGTCCTTGGGCTGTAGGCCGCACCGCTTCAACAACAGCTCGATGCCGGCGCGAATCGCTCCCGAGGCTAACTGCACTTCTCGCACGTCGCGCTGGGTCAACACGACCTGCCTGCCGCCGGCCGCCGAGTCGGCAAGCACGAAGTGGATTTTTTCATCCTGCGTCACGACCCGGCGGGCAAGGTCCGGCAGCACGTTTGCCGGCAGATCCTCGCGTGCCAATAGTCGGCCTTGGGGCGAGACGATGCCGTGCCGCAAGAGTTCAGCCGTGGCGTCGATCAAGGCGGAACCGCACAATCCCAACGCTGGAACGCGACCAATTACATGGACGTGCAGTTTGTCGTCCACCACGACCTTCTCGATCGCGCCGGAACTGGCCCGCATCCCCTGGGCGATTCGTGCCCCCTCGAAGGCCGGCCCGGCAGCGGTCGACGTGGCCGTAAGCTTGCCGTCGGCCAACAACACGATTTCGCCGTTGGTGCCGATGTCGATCAGCAGGGTCGGACCCGCACATTGGGCAATCCCCGTCGCCAGAATACCGGCGACGATATCGCCGCCCACAAACGCGCCGATGATTGGCAGGACATAGACCCGGCCGCGAGGATGGATCTGTAAGCCAACTGCTGCGGCTGGAAAGACCAGTCCGTGCTGCACCGCGGGCACAAAAGGCACCTCGCCCAGCGGCCCGGGATCGATACCGCAGAAAAGTTGCTGCATTGTGGTGTTGCCGGCCAAGGTCACGCTGTAAACTTGCCGCCGGCCGATACCCGTCGCGTCGCACAGTTCGCCGATCATGGCGTCAAGGGCCTCGACGACGACCTGTTGGAGCTTTTCCAGTCCCTCGGATCCGCTGCGGGCCATGAGAATTCGCGACAGCACGTCGTCGCCGAAACGGGTCTGCGGGTTGAGCCGCGAAGCAATGCGGACTTGCCGGCCGGTGGCCAGGTCCAAGAGGGCGGCGACGAGTGTCGTAGTGCCCAGGTCGATGGCCACTCCATAGGAATCCCATTCACTGTTTCCCGGCTCAAAATCGATGAGGCGGTCGCCGTCCAACACGGCGGTGCCCTGGAAATGGGCGTTTCGCAGGCGGCGGGGAAGCTCGCGGAGGAGGTCCAAGTCAGCCTCGACCGGGCCAAGTTGCCGTTGCAGTCGGGCCAAGTCCGGCACGTCGTCACCCCGATCGGGCAGGGAAAGTTCGACATAGCGTTTGCAGATCAGCGGCGCGCCCTCCGTGGCGACCGGCGCTACCGAGTCGACCAGGATCTGGTGGGGGCGGTCAACCAACGAAGTCTCAGGCACCAATACCGTCATCGGACCGCCGACGGTCGCCTGGCAAGCCAATCGGCAACCGGCGCGGAGTTCCTCATCGGTCAACCGCCGGCGCTCCTCCTCCGTGGGCGGCAAGGTGCCTTCGCAGACGACCACGCGGCATTTGCCGCAAGTTCCCTCGCCCCCACAAGGGGCATCCAACACCAGGTCGGCCGCCGTGGCCGCCTCTTGCAACCGGGTCCCAGCCAGCACATAGACCGTCTTGTCGCCCGGCAGGAAGGTGATTGGAAACTCCTGCCCACTCATGTCTCCTCCGGTTTGTGCAACTGGGTTTCTTTGAGCAATTCGACAAACTTGGCCGCCGTGGGCGTGAATACCTTCCGCTGGCGGTGGATAATGCCGATAGGGCGAAACAATTCGGGAGCAATCAGGCGGACGGCGACGAGGCTGCCGTTGCGACAGGCCTCGCGAATCGGCGGCTCGGGCAGAATACTGACCCCAGCCCCGATTTCCACCGCCTGCTTGATGGTCTCGATATTGTCGAACTCCATTACGATCCTGATGTTCACCGACCTTTGCCGCAAGTACCGGTCGACCTCTTTGCGGATGCTCAGGTCGCGATCGAAGGCCACGAAATCCTCGCTCTGCAGGTGCTCGGCCGTCACCGCGCTCTCTTTCGCCAGCCGGTGCTGGGGACTGCACACCAGCGCCATGCGCTCGCTCCGCAGGGGGATCACGTCGATGTCCGGCGATGCGGTAGGATAAGAGATGATGCCCAAATCGACCTCGGCGTTATTGACCGCGTCGTACACCTTGTTGGGACGCAGGTACTCCAGCCGCACCTTGGCCTTGGGGTAGCGCCGCATGAAATCCTGCATGCATTGCCGCATGTCGTGCAGCCCCACGGAATAGATCGACGCCACACGCACCAGGCCGCTGATATCCATGCGCAACGACCGTACCTGGGCCTCGACCGAATCGTAGAGCTCCAGGACCTCGCGAAACCCTTCATAACAGGCCTGCCCTTCGGGCGTCAAGACGAACGGCCGCTTGCTGCGATCGACCAACTGCACCCCAAAATGCTCTTCCACGCGATGCACCGACTGGGTTGCCGCAGACTGGCTCACGCCGTTGATTACGGCCCCACGGGAAAAGCTCTGGTGCTGAACAACATCGCAAAAGATGCGCACGGTCTCTATGTTCATAAGCCTATCTTATCATAAGTTCTGCTTATTACAAGAGGAGTCCACGTTTCGATTCCGAAAATTTTTTCAACTGCCCTTTACGAAAAGCGGACAAGTGGGCAGAATACGCCCCTCCCTTGAAGCCGTATCTGGTTTACCGAGCGGGTCGCACGAGCCAGGCGCACGACGGGGAGAAATGCGCCGGTCAAGGAAGACCCACCGCCACAGCAAGGAGCGCTGCACGTGAAAAAAACTCTTCTCTCGTCGGCCATCGCGGCCGTAATGTTCGCCCTGTGTCTTGCCTGCGCATGCTTTACCAGCGGCCAGGCCACGGCCCAACCGCCGATGATGTCTGCCGCCCAGCAGGCCCCCAGCGGCATTGCCCTGGTCGACATCCACGCCATTCTCTTAAAACACGTCCGCCTGCGTGACGCCTTGGAGCGTCTGCATACCGAAGCCGAACAGGTCAAGAAGGACTTTGAACAGCAGGCCCAGCAACTGCAAGACGATGCAAAGCAGTTGACCGTGCTCAAGACCGGCACGCCGCAATACCAGGAATTGGAGGAGAAGTTGGTGAGCCGGAAGGCCCTGTTGCAAAGCGGGTTCGCCCGCAAGCGTCAGGAATTCGAGCAGCGGGAAGCCAAGTATTACTATAACGCCTATCGCGAGGTCACCGACGAGGTCAACGTCCGATGCCGGGAGTGGGGCATTATCCTGGTGTTACAGGTCAATCGCGAGGGGGTCCACGAAGACAGTCCTCAGGATATCAGCCGCGGTATGAGCAAATCGGTAGTCTATTACCACCCGAACCTCGACATTACCGAGAGAATCCTGCCACGCTTCGTGCAGCCAATCAGCGCGAACAGGGATGCAGGACCAGTGGGCGTTGGTGGTCCCGGCTACTATCCCCAGAAGTAGCCCACAGTTCCTCGTTACACGTTCCAGGTCCGGCAAGGAAGCCTGGCCGAAATCATGAGGGTTTGCACCTTTTGTCATGGATGACTGGCAGGGGATGGACGTAACACGAAACCAGCGCACGTTGCGCAGCACGGCGGCGATCGAGGGAATTGGCTACTGGAGCGGGCGCGACGTTCGTGTCGAATTCCGGCCCGCAGCGCCGCATACGGGGATCGTGTTCGTACGCTCCGATCTGCCGGGGCGGCCCCGCATTCCGGCAGTCGTGGCAAATCGGATCGAGATGCCCCGGCGAACGGTGCTTTCGTCCGGTGGCGTCGCGGTCGAGATGGTCGAACACATCATGGCGGCGCTGGCCGGCATGCATGTCGACAATTGCGAGGTCTGGGTCGATCAGCCCGAAATGCCCGGTTGCGACGGCTCGGCGCAGGCCTTCGTAGCGGCGATCGAGCAAGCGCAGACCGCCGAACAGGACGCGCCGCGGGAGCTGCTCGCGGTGGAACAGGTGCTGCGGCTGGGCAACGAGGAATGTTGGATCGAGGCCCGTCCGGCGGCCGGCGGCAAGACCGTAATTCAATACGAGTTGGATTACGGCAGCGGAAACCCCATCGGTCGGCAGTCGCTGGAAGTGACGCTTTCTCCCCGTTATTTCCACGTGAGCCTGGCCGGTAGCCGCACTTTCATGCTGCAGCGCGAAGCGCTCGCCTTGCAAGAGCGGGGGCTGGGACAGAGGACGACCTTCAACGATCTCCTGATTTTCGATGCGGACGGGCCGATCGGCAACTCGCTGCGATTTCCCGACGAGTGCGTCCGCCACAAGATTCTCGATATGGTTGGTGACTTGGGCCTGGCCGGCTGCGATCTGGCCGGGCACTTCGCCGCCTATCGCAGCGGGCACCGCCTCAACGCCGAGTTGGTGCGGACGCTGTTGAATAATTGTAGTGTCTGGAAACGGTGTGCATAGCAGGATCAAGAACTTGCCTCAAAATCGCTTACGGGCCGGAGGAAAAGCCGGGAAGCGGTTCGAAGGTAAGCTCTTCAAGAACAAGGAGTGACGGCGATGGCGACCTGCATTGCCGAGAATGTTTCGATCGACCCCCGCGCGGAAATCGACGACGACGTCGAGATCGGCCCTTTCTGCATTATCGGTCCCAAGGCCCGCATCGGCCGGGGAACGAAACTCGAGGGAAACGTTACCTTGATGGGCGACGTCACCATCGGCCAGCGCAATCATATCTACCCGGGCGTGGTGATCGGTGGCGAGCCGCAGGACATTAGCTACCGCGGATCGAACACGCGCGTGATCCTTGGTGACGATAACATCATCCGCGAATGCGTCACGATCAATCGCGCGTCGGAGAAGGAAGACGGCGTGACCCGTTTGGGAAACCACAATTTCCTCATGGGATGCTGCCACGTGGCCCACGACTGCCAGCTCGGCGACCAGATCGTGATCGCCAACGGCACGCTCCTAGGCGGACACGTCCACCTTCACGACCATGCCTGGCTTTCCGGCGGCGTGGGCGTACACCATTTTGCCACGATCGGCAGCTACTCTTTCGTGGCCGGCCTCAGTGCCGTGCGGCACGACGTGCCACCCTACATGCTCGTCGAAGGTTATCCGGCGAAGCCGCGATGCATCAATATGGTGGGGCTGAAGCGGAACGACTTTCCCCCGCACGTGATCCAATCGTTGTCCGAGGCCCATCGCCTTCTCTACCGGGCGAAAGTCGGCTTGGATAACGCCTGGGAGATCTTGCGCAACAATGGCCAATTGGTTCCCCAGGTGAACCACCTGTTGAGCTTCGTGCAAGGTCAGCACGAGGGAATGCATGGCCGCGGTCGCGAACACCGGCGGGCAGCGTAGGGGAAGAATTGCCATGTCCATCCGCGTTGCTGTAATCGGGGCCGGCCGCCTGGGCGGCTTCCATGCGCAGAAACTGGCCCGCATGACCCACGTACAACTCGTGGGCGTGGTCGATCCGCTGGCGGCCAATCGCGACCGCTTGGCCGCCGAACTGCACACCGGCTCGTACTCCTCGCACCTTGAACTGCGAGGCCGGATCGATGCGGCGGTGATTGCCGCGCCGACGGTCTTGCACCACCGGCTGGCCGTCGATCTTCTCGAAGCGGGCACGCACCTGCTCATCGAGAAACCGATCTGTACGACCGTGGCCGAGGCCGACGAACTGGTCGAACTGGCCCGGCGCAAGCAACTTGTGCTCCAAGTCGGACACGTGGAACGCTTCAATCCGGCCCTTGCCGCGGCCGTTCCCCACGCGCGAAACGCGAGATTCATTGAGGCCGTGCGAGCATCCGGCTTTACGTTCCGTTCGATGGATGTCGGCGTCGTATTGGACCTGATGATCCACGACATCGACGTCGTGCTCTCGCTGGTCCGCTCGCCCGTACAGTCGGTCCAGGCCTTGGGCGCCGCGGTCCTGGGCGGCCACGAGGACGTTGCTCATGCCCGGCTGGAGTTCGAATCGGGATGCGTGGCGAACCTGTCGGCCTCGCGGGTTTCCTACGAACCGGCCCGCAAGATGCAGGTGTGGGCGCCGCGGGCTTATGCCAACATCGATTTCGGCACACGGACCATGACGCTAGTGCGGCCCAGCGAGGCGCTGCTCCGCGGCGAATTTCATGCCGACCGGCTTGCGCCGGAGCAAGTGGAGTATTACAAGACGCATTTGGCAGAAGAGCATTTGCCTCGCCAACAGCAGACATTCGACGCCGTCGACGCCTTGGGCCTGGAACTGCAGGACTTTGTCGACAGCATTCTTTCCGGACGACAACCTTGGGTGACGGGCGCGGCCGGCCGCGACGCCTTGGCCGTAGCCGAGCAGATCCTGGCAAGTATTGCCAGCCATACCCAGGATCAAATTTCGCAGCCGGCGACAAGTCCGGTTGCGATCCCCTACTCGCGCGTCGTGCCGCCACCACATTTCAGCCTGACGGCCGGCGAACGCAAGGCCAGCTAAGAGTCTGTTCCGAAAGGTGCTGGAGTCCCGGCTTTAGCCGGCTAAAGCCAGGACTCCAACACCGGTCCCCAGCCTTTTGGAACAGACTCTTAGTGTTGCCGGCTGACGACGAACTCAGCCAGCCCGACTAATGAATCGCGGGCGGGCGAGGGCGGAAGCGCGTCCAACTGCCGCACGGCAAGTTGGCTGAAGGCAATCGCCTTGTCGCGCGTATAGGCGATGGAATCGGAGTTGTCCATGTACGGACACAGTATCTCGCGATGATGATTATTGGAGCTCTTGAGCTGCGCAATCAATCCGCTGCGGGTTGCGACCGGGGCCTGTTCCAAGAGCCGAATGATGGGGAGCGTCGATTTCTGTTTCAACAGATCGGTCCCCAACGACTTGCCCACTTTGCCTTCGTCGCCCAGGACGTCGAGCAAATCATCGGCGATTTGAAAGGCGATGCCCAAGTATAAACCGTATTGGGCCAGGGCCTCCTCGAGTGGCGGATCGGCGGCGGAGAAGTGGGCGCCCAAGCGGCAGCAACTCGCCGTCAATGCGGCCGTCTTGCCCCGCACAATGTCGTAATATTGCTCTTCCGTAAGGCCGTAGTCGCCGCGGCTTTCAATTTGTCGCAATTCGCCTTCGCACATCAGCCGGCTGGCATTGTGCAATTCGCGACTGGCGAAGACGTCGTCCAAGGAACTAGCCAGGCAGAGCGCCCGGGCAAAAAGATAATCGCCCAAGAGCACGCTGGTTTCGTTGTCCCAACGAGCATTCACCGTATCGAGATGGCGGCGCATGGTGGCTTCGTCCAACACGTCGTCATGGATGAGCGTGGCCGTGTGGATCATCTCAACGGCCGCCGCCAGGACGACGTGCTCCCGGCCAAAACCGCCACAAACCAGGCCGCTAAGCAAAACCAGCGCCGGTCGCAACCGCTTGCCGCCGAGGCGAAATCCGTACTTGACCAAGTCATCGACGAACGGGTATCGGCTGCGCAGTATTTCGCGAAAGACGTCTTCAACCTGACGCAGCTCCCCCTGAATGGGCGCGTACAATACCGACAGGGTTTGAGGTATCTTTCCCCGGTCCTCGGCCACCTCTTTCATGAACGCTTTCCTGCTGGCAATTTGGCTCCCCGGCTCCCTAGCAGAGGGATTATCGTATCTGTAGATTGTAATCTCCCCGTCAAATGCAACAAGACCCACCCCGCTTTCGACGAGATGGGCCTGGCATGATTACTTCGGCATGGAAGATCCTTACGTGCCGGGGTAATATCTACTGAGACTTGGCAGGCCGAGGGCAAAAGCAGATTACGCCGACTGAACGGCCGCTGCCTCTTGGAGTTTCTCTGACGCGCTGGAAACCTCGACCAGGGCCACTTCCAGAGCCAGCGAGCCCCATCCGCAACTGAACGGAATGCAGATCCGCATGGCATTGCGAGGGAATTCGATGCAATGCCCTTTGCCGGTCACGACGGTCGGCAGGCTCAAACTCATGCAAAGGTGTTCGAGTTGGCCCTTGGCCTGACCGGCAATCATGTTGGCCATTTCCCCCATGGCGTCGGCCACGTCGGCATTCAGTCCCGACTGTTCCTCCTGCAAGAGGGCTGCCGCCACCTGGATGGCCACCTCGCGATCGACCGTGAGGACCACGGTTCCCTTGGCCTTGCCCGAGAGTCCGATCACCGCCGAGACCTCGTGGCTGGGTTGGTAGCCGTCTTTTAGCGTGGGGACGCCGCGGCGCACTTCGGTCCCTACCATCGTGTCAAAAACATTGATGGTGGCGGCGATAAACGGGTTGATGTATTCGACTTTCATTCATTGGTCTCCCTTGGTATGAAAGCAAGGGACAAGGGTGCGAGGGAGGGGCATTCGTTCCCATTAGGTTACAGTTCGACGGAGCGCGCCGGCCATCAAACCGTTGCGCCTTGAAGCAAGCCAGGCATTGGTCCGGTTGCTTCCTGACAAGCCGCGGCTCGTCAGGAAGGTCGCTGAGAAACTTTAGCACAGGAAATGTGTGGAGGAGGCAAGAAATGCGGTTTATCGAGGATCGATTCCAGCCGCACCCGCAAAGCCCCCAATTCCTTCGATTTGAAGGAACTTTTCGTTCGTTGGAGAACTTCGATCGTTTCGGTGATCGCTTGCTCGTAGTTCGGATGCATATTGCAATCCAGGAGGCGGCAAAGCGTTTGCTGGCCGTCCTGGCACCCCAGCGATGCGCGTAAGCGCAGGATTTTCGTGAGGGCCGTGGAAACGTCGCGGACCAGGGAAAGAGGAACCAAGCGGGAAGGGTCGGTGTGAAGCGCTAATTGGTCCCGGCCCGTCGCAAATTCCGCGGCCGCCGAGTTCAGCCGCTGATGGATTTCACTCATGAGGCGATGCACCTCCGAGTGCTCCGCCGCACGGCGCACATGCTCGCGCATCTGGGCGTAGTCCACCGGCTTCTTCAAATAGGCCATGACCGCAAGGTCGACCGAGGGGATCGCCGTCTCCAGCGAAGGGTGGCCAGTCACCAGAATCACCGGCAGACCCGGTGCGATTCGGTTGGTGTTGCGCACCAAGGCCAAATCGTCGTTGCCTTCCATGCGAATGTCGGCAATCAGAACGTCATAGCAGTTGCGGGCGAGGAATTCGATGGCCTGTTGCCCATTTTCCACGCAGTCACAAGCAAAACCGTCCGCACGCAAGAGCGCCGCCGTCGAGACCCGAAAAAGGTCCTCGTCGTCAGCCAAGAGAACATTGCCAACGGTATTCATGGTTCAAAGCACTTTCCGCGTCCGGCCACAGAGCGGGCGTACAACCCATTCGTGCGATCTATATACGTTTCAAGGTAATCTATTGCCACTCCGTTGGGTTGCGACCATCAAGCAGATTATCTAGGGGGGAAGATGGCATCTTTGTAATCGGTTGTCGTTTACATGAGACTTTAGTCCCCCTCGATTCACTAGAACGATTTTGCCAATCAATCCAGCGCCGGCCGACAAATTGGGCCGAATTGACCATCCGTAGAGACCAAATGAAAGCCGTGCCGCTTGCGAAAATTTGACGGTCCCGAAAAATGACCTAGCTTTTGTAAGACAGGCGCTGAGGAGCATAAATCGATTGGAAGGGCCCAGTCGGGCGCCTGGGGAACTGGATCACAAAGGATAAGAGACATCATGGGTATCCGCGTTTTGATGGCCGACGACTCTAAGACGATGCGCACGATCATTCGGCGTTCCTTACAAGCAGTGGGCGTAAACGAAGCAACGGAGGCCGCCGACGGCAACGAGGCCGTGGCCCTGTTCAAGCCCGGACAATTTGACCTGGTCCTGACCGACTGGAACATGCCCGGTCAAGCCGGCATTGACGTGGCCCGCGCAATTCGCGCCCAGGACGCGAAGGTCCCCATCATCATGATCACGACGGAAGCCGACAAGGAACGTGTCGTACAGGCCGTCCAGGCAGGGGTCACCGACTATCTCCTGAAACCGTTCACGCCCGACGCGCTCCGCGAGAAGTTGGTCAAGCACGGTTGCAGTTGAACAAATTGCTGACGACACTCACTTTCCAGTACCCAGGAGATCGTCGCCCTCGGATGTTTCCTTCTTGGCCTTGGCGGGCTTGGCGGGGGTCTTAGCCGGCTTCGTGGTGTGCTTCTTCGCTCCCGAGAGCGGATTGGCCAACTCCACCGTGATCGATTTGGCCATCACGATGTTGGGGCGGGCCTGGGTGGTAAGACCAGTCACCTTGACCTGATCGTCGCGCTGCACAGCGCTGAGATCGGCCATCTCGACGTCGATCGTCACGTCGTTGGCGACTTCGGCCTTGATGGTCGGCGGATGACCCGTGGAAACGCTGATCTGGTTGTTCTTGTACGTCTTGATCGTCCCCCGCACCGTGAAGGTGCCGGGAATAGAACCGGGCTTGGCGGACTTGCTGGTCGACGAATCGCCGAACGAGTCGTCGCTCTTCTTCTTTCCCTTCTTGGCCGGCATGGTGTCACCGAAGCCCGGGTCGTGCGCCGCCGGCTTGGCGTTGTCGTCCTTGTCGCCCTTCTTGCCCTTCGTGGGAGTGGCAAACTCCGGCGCGAACAAACCCAGGGGCCGGTCGGCAGTAGGCGAGACGATCAACATCTTGAAAATCTTCTCCTTGACCGCGCCCCCTTTCTCGATGTCGGCCACGAATTCAACGTTCACCTTCGATTTCAGGAAAGACTCTTCCGCCTTGCCGCTGACGCTCACCTGCGTATTCGGTCCGAACATGACATAAATGGTCTGATTCGTGTTCGTCGTGAGTTGGAGCTGGTTCTGGTTCAATGCCACGACCGTCCCTGCGGTCTTGATCTCCTGCGGGCGCATACCGGGGGGCTGGGCAAGAACGGGCAAGGCCGTCAGAACTGCGATAGCAAGGACAATCACCCCAAACGAATAATTGCGGAGGGACATGGGCAAAACCTTTCGTGCTGGATAGTGCATGGCGAGTGTGGAGGGCGGGACATAATCGGAATGGACACTTTCAGCATATCGCCTTGGACGCCGTTTGAACAGTCGATTTGCAAGCACCGGCTAGCCAACGGCGGCCAACCGACTTACAATAGGTGCGAAAAGGGGGGCTGTGGAAGTGATTTTTCTGGCAGCCCCCCTCAATAGACGGGTTTTGGACATTGCAACTATACCATGAACTCCCAGCAACGCGCGATCACGGTTCCCCAATTCACGGCGATGAAAGCCGCTGGGCGGAAGATCACCATGCTTACCGCCTACGATTACGCTACGGCCCGGCTGGTGGACGCGGCGGAGATCGAAGGAATACTGGTCGGCGACAGCCTGTCGATGGTCGTGCAGGGCCACGCCAACACGCTACCGGTGACGTTGGAAGAGATGATCTATCACGCCGAGATGGTGGGCCGCGCGGTGCGACACGCCTTGCTCGTTGTCGATATGCCGTTTCCCAGTTTTCACCTGGGCGTTTACCGCGCGATTGAAAATGCAGGCCGGATCTTGAAGGAGACCCGCTGCCAGGCCGTCAAGTTGGAAGGCGGCGTGGAACAGGCCGAGGTAATCGCGGGCATGGTCTCCGCGGGCATTCCTGTGATGGCCCATTGCGGTCTGTGTCCGCAGAGCGTACACCAACTGGGCGGCTACCGCGTGCAGCGCGACACGGAGCGTCTGCTGGCCGATGCGCTGGCGGCCCAGCAAGCCGGGGCCTTTGGCATCGTGCTGGAGTGCATTCCCGCCGCGCTGGCCGCACGGATCACGGCCGAGTTGAAGATCCCCACCATCGGCATCGGCGCCGGCAGCGGTTGCGACGGGCAGATTCTCGTCTATCACGACTTGCTGGGCCTCACGCTTGGCCGCATGCCGCGGCACGTGAAGCCCTATGCTGAATTGAACCGCACGGTCTTGGACGCCGTGACGCGGTATCGCGACGACGTGCGACAAGGAAGCTTTCCCGGCCCGGAACAGACGCTGGAGTAAACGACTGCCGGGAACGCCCTCCGCGGCGTTCCGAAGGAAAACGTAGGGTGGAACCACAGACTTTTTGATAGCATCTCCGTTCGCCGGCGGCAATGACCGGATGAGTCTTTCATCCACTGGCGATTCTCCGGCGTATCTGGAACGTCCACAACGACCTTGACGAGCGTATCGCGGTAAAGCACGCCACCCGAGCGCCACTGTCCCTCGACTTTCTGCGTCTCGTAGCTCGCTGCCCCGAAATAATCAACGACCTCCAGAACGGCGTCGGCGAGCCATTCCGGCGGTACATCGCGGGCGTCATTAAACTGGAGCGGGAGCAGCACCTCGAATCGCCGCCACTTGTTGGGCATAGCTTGCCTTGCCTTTGACTGCAAAGGGGATGTTCTGGTCAGCCAGGGCTTCCAACGCCGCTTCGGGAAACAGGTGTTCTCCGGTCTTCAATACGCGTCCGGAAAAACGGCCCAGCAGGAAAGCCAGGGCGCGTTTCTCCATCTCGCGATCCGCAAAAGTAATCGTCACCATGTTCGAAACACCTCGTTTCCTTTGTGCGAAAAAGCGGTTTGCGGGAGTCGATGGCCAGAACTGGGGGCAGCTACTCCCACTTCCTACAGGATAGACAACGGCACACGCCGCGTCAACGCCGGCCTTAGATCCCGGCCCTGAGTCCGGCGCGAGCAAGGTCCGAGGTGGCGTTTCCCACAACCGGTTCCCTCCGCCCGGACTCTGCCGGTCCGCGTTCGCCTGCGCCCGGGGCCAGGTGGCCCTGGGCGGTTGCCCGCCCTGATTCCGACAAAAGGTCACAACTTACTTCATGTGAGTTATCCTCCTCTTCCAAGCTTCTTGGCACAATCACGCCTACGTTTTGTACTTTGCCAAGCAAAGTACAAAACGCAAGTCTGGCCCCGCTCATGCCGGGCCCCGCTCAGGCCCCGCTCAGGCCCCGCTCATGGGCCCCGCTCATGGACTCAGTGGGGCTGCTTTACGATCGGCGCGGAAATAAGTGTCGCCTTTCGCTCCGCGAAAGCAGCTCCATTATCGCGGAGCGAAAGACGACAATACGGCAGTTATTGATACGCCGATCCTTACGAGGAGCCAATTCTATGATGCCGATTGTTCCGCCATCCACGGCAACGTACACTGGAACGGATGCGTTCGACAATTCTACGATTTCAAGACCCCACGAAACGAGAACCGAGATCATGAACAAGCCGTTGACCCGAAGGATTTTTGTACAACAATTGGGAGCCGCCGGCGCCGCGCTGGCGGTTGTGCCGAGCGTGGTTGTTGCCGCCGGGACGGCCGAGCCGGCCGGCAAAATGACATTGGCCGTGGTCGGCTGTGCCCACTCCCACGCGCCAGGCTACATCCACATGCTCAAGGCCCACAAGGATGTACAGATCAAGTATGTCTGGGACACCGACGCCCAGCGGGCGAAGAAGTGGGCCGACGAGTTGGGCGGTACGGCCGTGCCCGATCCGGCCGCCGTCTGGGCCGACCTGCAGGTCAAAGGCGCCGTCATCTGCTCGCAGACCAACCTGCACCAGCGGCTCGTGCTGGCCGGGGCCAAAGCAGGCAAGCACTTGTTCGTGGAGAAACCTCTGGGCGTCTCCGCGGTCGAGTGCCGCCAGATGGCCGAGGCCATCCAGCAGGCCGGTGTTCTGTTTACCACCGGCTACGGGATGCGGACCGCCCCGGAACACCTGTTCCTCAAGCAGCAGATCACTGAGGGCACGCTAGGCAAGATCACTCGCATCCGTGGATCGACCTGCCACAACGGCTCGCTAGGCCACTGGTTCGACGGCGAAATACGTTGGATGGCTGATCCCAAGATCGCCGGCTGTGGCGGCTTCGGCGACCTGGGGACGCACTCCCTGGACCTCCTCATGTGGCTGATCGGCGACATCGAAAGCGTGACGGCCGACATCAAGGTGGTCACCGGCCGCTACGGCCCATGCGACGAAAGCGGCGAGGCATTGATTCGATTCAAGAGCAGTGTCACGGGTACGTTGGCGGCCGGTTGGGTCGACGTCGCCAATCCACTGACGCTGGAGATCTCCGGCACCGAGGGCCATGCTGCGATCTTCGAGGGCAAACTCTACTTCAAGGCCGGCAAAGTTGCCGGGGCCGACGGTCAGAAGCCTTGGACGAAGCTGCCACAAGCTTTGCCGCCGCCGCTGGAGATGTTTATCGCCGCCCTGGCCGGCAAACCAAATCTCGGTCTGGTCACTCCCCACGAGGCGGCTGCACGGGTCAGCGTGATGGAAGCCATGTACCGTTCCTCTGCCAGCCACCGATGGGAATCACCCGCATAGCAGAATCTTCGGGCCGCTTGACAACGCCAAGAACCACAATGAAACTATCGCTATCGGCAAAGCCCCAATCCCTTCCTTTGCCTGATTCTTGGGGGCTGCGGTCGGCATGATCGTACAGACGGCCCACATCGGCGGATAGGTCATTTCGTTAGACGAATGTGCCGCTATCCCTAAAAGGGTGGACGAGGAAGCCGAAAACGTCGAATACGCAGGGCAGTTCAGATTCTCCCAAGACCCGCTATTGACTCGCTGGCAAACAACCGATATATTCATGTAAGCGAATATGAAGACCAAAACTGCTCAACCCCAGACCAAGACGATTTTCCGGGCACTCTCCGACCGAACTCGGCTGCGGATTCTCAATCTGCTCCAAGGCGGGGAATTGTGCGTCTGCAATTTGGTTGACGTCTTGGACGTCCCGCAGCCCACCGCCTCCCGGCACCTCTCCTATTTGCGCAAGGCGGGGCTGGTGGTTGCCAGGAAAGAGGGCCTGTGGATGCACTACCGCCTGGCGCCGGCACATAGCAAGTCGCACGAAATGCTGCTGCAGTGTCTTGCCCAGTGCTTTTGTGAAGAAGGTGTCTACGCCAAAGACAACGAACGGCTGCGGACTGGCGTAGGGTCTTGCCGTAGCTAATTTTTTTGCCATAAACATCCGCCTAAGCGAATATACTACAAACGAAACCCAGAGGAATAAACCATGTCCGATTCCGTAACCCAGGTGGTTCAGTCGAAATACGCTTCCGTCGCCAAGAGCGGCCTTTCAACCAAGCACTCCGGAGTCCAGGCCGTGGCCGAGGCGTTCGGCTATACGCCGGAACAATTGGCCTCGATCCCCGCCGAGGCCAATATGGGCCTCTCCTAACGACTTTGCGGCCAGTGTCCGTGTCTTTGCCATGAAGCCAGCCTGACCTTCAGAATTATTGGAGATTTCAATGAACCAGAAGACGAAGATTCTCTTTCTCTGCACCGGCAACTCGTGCCGCAGCCAGATTGCTGAGGGCTGGGCGCGCCAACTCAAGGGCGATTCCATCGAAGCCTATTCCGCTGGAATCGAAACGCACGGATTGAATCCTGATGCGGTCCGCGTGATGGCCGAAGCGGGCGTCGATATCACCGACCAGCGATCCAAGCACGTGGCGGAACTGCGCGATATCGCTTTCGACTACGTCGTAACCGTATGCAGCGATGCTCACGAAAACTGCCCGGTGTTCCTGGGCAAGGCCAAGGTTGTTCACGTGGGCTTTGATGACCCGCCCCGGTTGGCTGCCAATGCAACCACCGAGGAAGAACGCCTTGCTCCGTACCGCCGTGTACGGGACGAGATTAGGAGCTTTGTCCAGGGGCTACCGGCCACGCTGTCTTCCAAGGACCGTATAGCCACTGCCGTCACTCGATTTGCCGAAGGACTCAACTGTGCCCAGGCTGTGTTCTCTGTCTATGCCGAGGACATTGGATTCGATCACGACACAGCATTGAAAGTGGCCGCTGGTTTCGGCGGTGGGATGGGCCGCATGGCATCTACCTGTGGTGCGATCACGGGGGCATTCATGGCTTTGGGCCTGCAATATGCGGGTGCTGCGGCAGACCGGCAGACCAAGGAGGCGAATTACGCCTGCATCCGGGAGTTTGCAGATCGTTTCAAGGCACGCCACGGCTCACTGGATTGTCGAGAACTGTTGGGTTGCGACATCAGTACTCCCGAGGGGATGAAACAGGCGATGGAATCGGGTGTTTTCAAGGAGACCTGTCCAGAGTTCGTGCGGGATGCCTGCGAGATCTTAGAGGAAATGCGGCAATCCGTAACAACCACTCAACCAAGCGAGCCAAAGGAGTAGCATGCCCATGAGCAATTGCAACGTAAAGCAACTGTCGTTCCTTGACCGTTTTCTGACCCTCTGGATATTCCTGGGAATGGCCGTGGGCGTCGGGTTGGGCTACTTCATCCCCGGGGTCGAGTCCTTCATCAATTATTTCCAGGCGGAAACGACGAACCTCCCTATCGCCATCGGCCTGATCCTCATGATGTATCCGCCGCTGGCCAAAGTGAAGTACGAGGAACTTGGAGATGTCTTTCGCAACTGGAAGATTTTGGGCCTCTCCCTGGTTCAGAACTGGGTCATCGGTCCAATTTTGATGTTCGCTCTGGCCGTGATCTTTTTGCACAACTACCCCGAGTACATGATCGGCCTGATTATGATCGGGCTGGCTCGCTGCATTGCGATGGTCATCGTCTGGAACGAGTTGGCCAAGGGCGACACAGAGTACGCCGCTGGACTGGTCGCTTTCAACAGCATCTTTCAAGTGTTGTTCTACAGCGTCTACGCCTACGTCTTCATCACGCTCCTCCTGCCGGTGTTCGGTCAGAAGGGATCGCTCATCGAAGTCAGAATGGGCCAGATCGCCCAGAGCGTTTTCATCTACCTGGGCATTCCCTTCCTGGCAGGCATGCTCACACGCCTCGTCTTGGTGAAGACCAAGGGGCGCGACTGGTACGAGCGGGTATTCATTCCGAAGATCAGTCCCATCACGCTGATCGCCTTGCTCTTCACGATCGTCGTCATGTTCAGTCTCAAGGGCAACCTCATCGTCCAAATCCCCTTGCATGTCGTGCGGATCGCCGTGCCGCTGTTGATCTACTTCGTGGTCATGTTCCTGGTCAGTTTCTACATGGGCCACAAGATCGGAGCCGACTACGCCAAGACGGCAACCCTTTCCTTCACGGCGGCCAGCAACAATTTCGAATTGGCGATTGCCGTGGCCGTGGCCGTGTTCGGGATCAATTCAGGAGCCGCTTTCGCTGCGGTCATCGGGCCGCTGGTCGAAGTGCCCGCCCTGATCGGACTGGTCAATGTGTCCCTTTATTTTCAAAAGCGTTATTTCTCCGTCCAAGCCGTGAAGGCATCGGTTCAAGAGGTGTAAACGGTTCGTTAGCCAAAAAAGTCCGAAATGGCTGAAGGCATCCTGCGGAAGCTTGTGGGCGACCGGCTCCACGTCTATAGTGCGGGGCTGAATCCCGACCGTATCCATCCGCTGGTCGAACCGGCCATGCAGGAGCTCGGAATCGACATTACTGGGCAGCGATCCAAGGGCGTTCAGGAGTATCTCGGCAAGCTCACGGCCCATTATGTGGATGTGAGGATCTTCAGGGAGGGGTAATAGCGGGATCTTCGGCCGGCTGTCTTCGGCCGACACTATCTTCGGCCCGCTTGACAACGCCAAGACCGACAACGAAACTGTTGCTATCGGCAAAGCCTCAATCCCCTCCCTTGCTTCCCCGCCAATCCCGCCTGGAGTTGACCATGACCTGTTCATTTCGATTCCGCTTGTTCGCTGCTGTCCTTATCGTTGCCACGCCGGCCTTGCTGGCGGCCGCCGGCGAGCCGACCCCTTGGCCGTGGCAAGACTCGAAGGCCCAGGTGCTGCCGACCGGCGACCTGGAATGGAAACCGCAGCCGTTTGTTTACGTGGCGGGCGAATCGATTCGTTTCATCGACTACGCTGGCGGCAAGGACACTGACCCGGGCACCCGCGAACAACCCTGGCAACACCATCCGTGGGACCCGGCCGCAACGGACCAGGCCGCAGCGGCCAGGGGCATTGATACCTATGTCTTCAAACGCGGCGTGATGTATCGCGGCGCGCTCGTGGTTCGCGAGTCCGGCAAGCCCGGCCATCCCATTCGCCTGACCAGCGATCCCGCCTGGGGCGGGCACCATGTGCCGATGCTCGACGAGGCCTCGATCGTCGGTTCGGAACACGTCACCGGCTGGCGGCGGGGAGCACACCCCAAGATGCCCGAACCCGATAAAGTCTGGAATGTCGACCTCGACTTCGCTCCGCGCAACGTGTGGATGATCCGCGCCGACGGCGCCGTCGTTCGCATCCCGCTGGCCCGCACGCCCAACTGGCAGCCGAGCGATCCCGACGACGTCAAGAGCGAGTGGTTCCAGTTCAACAATCCCGACAATCGCGATGCTTGGGGCGCGACAGAAAGACTGGGCGGCGACGCGTACCCCAAGGGCTACGACACAGTCAACCTGACGCACGACGCCGACTACTACAAAGACGCCGTGATCCGCTGCGAGTACGGCTGGGTCATGGGAACTCCCTATCCGTCGCACGTGCTGAAGTTCGATCCGGTGCGGCACAGTCTGACCTTCGGCGGGCAATGGGGCGGCGGCGCCGGCGCCTACCATTATCCCCGGCATGTGCGCTACTACCTGGAAGACAAGCCACAGTACCTCGACGACGGCCGCTCCGGCGAGTTCTGGTTCGACAAACGGGGCGACGGCGGCCGCTTGTATCTCCGCCTCCCCGGCGACGTCGACCCGAATGGCGCCCACATCGAGGTCGCCAAACGCACAAATCTCATCGACAGCGACGGCATGAACCACGTTTACATCTCCGGACTGGCCATGAGGTTCACCAATGTCTGCTTCGATTTGACCGCGCTGCCGAGCAAAAACGTCGACGTGGCCTGCGTTCGCTTGATGGGGCCGGGACGCGACCTAGTGGTGGCCAATTGCACGTTCGAGCACGTCCACCTGCCCATCTATTTCAAGGCCGTGGGCAAGGACGACGTCATCGACGGCGTGGTCATCCGCGACAACCTGATGCGGGACACCGACCACGGCGGAATCACCCTGGCCGAAGGCGGCAAGTGGGGCGACGAGTACACGCCCGGCCGCCTGTTGGACGTCAAGGTGCTCCGCAACCGTCTGCACGAGATCGGCCACCGCACGACGCGCTACGGCCAGGGCCATGCCATCGAAATCGAGCCGGTCGAAACCGCGGAAGTGGCCGGCAACGTCCTCGACCGACTGTACGGCGCGGGCATCTTCGTCTTCGGCGGCAAGCAGTCGTATTCCCGCAACGACCGCCCCCTGACCCGCATCCTCATCCATCACAACAAGGTGGTCGACTCGCTCTTGAACAACAACGACTGGGGCGGCATCGAGACCTGGCAGGGCGGGCCGGCCTACGTCTTCGACAACATTTCGGGCAATCCCGGCGGCTACAAATTGTGGTCGGAGAGGCTCTCCGGGAAAAGGCCGGACAGTGCCCGCTTCGGCCACGCCTATTACATGGACGGCGGGTTCAAGCAGTACTATTTCAATAACATTGCCTGGGGCAAATCGAAAGACCCCTTCGACCGCCTGGGCAACACGGCGGCATTCCAGGAAATTATCGGCTACTCCGCCTCGATCTTCAATAACACCGTCTACAACTTTGTGAACGGCTCGCGGCGGCAAGTGCCTGTCGCGGGGCGCAACAAGTACATGGGCAACATCTGGCAGGGGATTGGCCACATGGTTTTCCGCCATGCCGATCCTAAGGACCTGCCCGCCGATCCCAACGCCGCCGATGCCAAGAGCGAGGCATCCGACTATCACCATGCCTCGAACGTCTACGCCAACAACGTGTTCTACGACGTGCCCAAGATGCTGGCCGTGTTCGAGCCTTCCGGGCGTTGGTACGGAACGCTGGAGAGCTTTTGCCGCGCCTTGGCACTGCGCGGCACGATCGGCAACGTAGGCGAGGTGGCCGCCCAGCCGCCACTGCGCGATGCGGCACATCACGACTTCCGGCCCACTGCGGCGGCCCGCGGCAAGGGCGTCCGCGTCTTCGTGCCCTGGGGCCTCTACGCCACCGTCGCCGAGTGGGACTTCTACCATGCCGGCAACGACCCGGCGCTGATCCTCGATGACCATTTCCATCTCGCCCCCTACTTCGTGGACCGCGACACCTATTACAAGAATCCGACGTATCCGCTGCGGACCGTACACATGGGAGACGAGAGCTTCGTCCAGGGCCCGCTCGAGGACTGGGTGCGGGGCGCCTTGAAATTCAACGGCGTGAATCAGTATGCCGTGCTTGCCCAGCCGTCGCTCGCCGGAGCGCCGCCGCAGGGGAAGGCCCCCAAGATCGAGAATAAGCCGCACGCGAAGATCACGTTCGAGACGCCGGTCAGCTTCACCCCCGATCGTCCCGCCGAGGTCAAACTGCGGCTGCACGGTGTCAAGCCGGGCATGAAGATCAAGGCCGACCTGCACTGGCAGCGTGAGAACGGGCAATTCGGCGGCATGAACATCTGGGGCGGCCCGGGATACACCGTCAGCGGCGATGGCCCTTATGTCTTCAAGTTCACCCCGCAGCCCAAGCCTGGCTTGGCCTACTACATCGTCACGGCCTACACCACGCCCACCGGCGAGTGGCAGGACCACGTGGACACGGCCTCTTGGGGCGTGCCGGCCGCGACCGTCGCCCCCGCCGAAGGCTATCGCAGCCCGGCGATCGACAAGACGAACTTCCTCGTCGAAGCCTATTTCCGCATCGAGCCAGGGCACACGGGCGGTGTCCTGCTGCAAAAGAAGGACCATGCGGGATATGCCCTGGCGATCGATTCGCGCGGCGGCGTGACGTTCCAGGTCGCCGGCCAGGCCGATTCGGCCGAGGTGCAAAGCGCAACGAAGCTGAACGACGGCCGCTGGCACCACGTCATCGCCGAGGCTGACCGCAAGGCCAAGAGATTGAGGCTGTACGTCGATGGGCGCCGCGATGCTGACGCCGCGGGTGTCGGTGCTGTTTCGATCGCCAACCGGGCGGATCTGTACGTCGGCGGCCGGCCCGATGGCGGATGCCTGGCCGGAACGATCCAGTTCATGCGCATGGCCCTGGGGACCTTGGATGACGCCAAGACCACGATCGAGGAGTTGTACGCCTGGCAGTTTTCCGGTCCATTCCTGGAGGACTTCCTCGGCCGTCAGCCTAACGGTCGACGTGATGCGGGCGCTATCGATGGCACGCCATTGCCACCGGCCTATGGAGTGCGGTGATCTATCACGGCTTTGATCAACCGCGAGTTGCGTTTCAAGGCCGCTTCGCCCGGCTGCCGTTTGCTGGTCGAGCAGCTCATGGATTTTCCCTTTGCCGAAGGAAACAAAGGTGCCACTCACCAAATCGAGGTAGTCTGAGTAAATTACACGCGCAGCATGTTGCGTGTCTTTCCTAAATTTAGTGGGTGTCACTTGGTCCCCTTCCCGATCTTTCAGGCCAGGCTAATAATCAAGGACGAAACTTGGCGAGAATTCTGTAACCGGTAACCAATTATGATGCGAATGACTTTTCTCTCCTGGGTAATGGCGATCCTGCTGCTGCCTGCCGTTTCCACATGCCGCGCGCAGTCGCCGCAAACACCGTTCATGCTGGAGAAGGCGGCCACCATTTCCTATTATCCGTCGCTCCACAAGCTAGCGGTCCGCCTGACCGACACCGCGGCGATCGGCTCGGCAAAAGAGATTGGCATCGAGGTATGGCGCAAAGACGGGGCCCAGTCGCTGGCTAAAGGCACATTGCCGCTTTCCTCGAGCGACGGGCAAGTTGTGCTCGACCTTCCTGCACTGGCCGACGGCGTCTATGAGGTGCGTCTTTCCTTACCGGGCATCCAACCGGTCGCGATTCAACGCTTCAAGCACAAGAACTATCCTTGGTTGGGCAACACGTTAGGCAAGAGCAACGCCGTCTATCCGCCCTTCCGGTCAGTCAAGGTGGCAGGTCCCGTAGCGGAAGTGGTATTGCGGACATGCACCATGAATGGATTCGGACTATGGGACAGCGTCAAGAGCCAGGGCAAGGAAATCCTTGCGGCGCCCATCCGCTTGCGGGTCGAGACGGCGGCTGGGGAGCAAGACTGGCGATTTGCCGGCGGCCAGTGGATCACGTGCGAGCCGTGCCAGGCCGTGTATGAGGCGGCGGCGGCGGCCCCGGCAGTCGAGGTCCGCACAAGATCGGCCCTACAGTATGACGGTTGCATGAAAGTCGAGATGGACCTGTTGCCCGGCAAGCGGCCGGAAGCGATCCGCCGGATGTGGCTTGAAATCCCCCTGCGGGACGAGGAAGCCTCGCTTTTCCACTACTGCGCTATGGACGGCATGCGCCGCAACTACGCCGGGAAGACCCCGCGGGGCGGCAAGATCGTCTGGGGATCCCAGCCCGCCCAGGGCTGGCTGCCACCGCTATGGAAAGCAGAACCGGGCAGCGACGACGGCGTGCTCTGGACCTGCCGCGACATCCGTCCCAACCAGGCGAACATCATTCCCACCGACTTCGTGCCGTACATCTGGCTCGGCGGCGGCGAGCGCGGGCTGGCCTTCTTTGCCGCCAACGATAAGGGATATCTCCTGGACCCCAAGGGCTGCGTGCAGAGCCTTGAACGCCGCGCGGGCCTGCTCTATCTGCGCGTCGAAATGATCAACAAACCGGCAACCATTACCGCAGCCCGGCGGCTGGTCTTCGGCTTGCAGCCCAGCCCCACCCGGCCGATGCCCGAGGGCTGGCGAGGAAACCCCAATTTGCCGCCGCCGCACGGCGGACCGGTCGTTTGCTGGGGCGGCTACCATTGCGCCGACAAGTACCCGGACGGGCGCAACTTTGCCATCATCGATGCGATCCAGCAGGCCCGCAAGAGCGGCATCGTCGATATGTCCGTGTTCGAAAGGTTCGATAAGATGCGGGCCGAACCTGGAAAGCGGCTATGGGCTGACGGCGCGGAGCCGTGGCTGGGCGGCAGTTTGAAATATTTCATCGGCATTGCCCAGGGCGCATCCAAGCGGCCCGGCGCCATCCTCGAAACCTATGCCGAGGAGCACCGCTCGGACGTCACCCAGGAAGAATGGGAGGTTTATCAGGATGAATGGCGGGCCCTCTGGCCATGGACGAAGGGACGTACGGAAATCAGGGGCCCGCAGCCGAAACCCGACAACAATCAATCGCTGGGGCAGCAGAGTTTTCCGGCCAGCTATCGCGATTTCTGCCTGTACTACGACCAGGAGTGGATGAAGCGCGGCGTGGGCCTGTACTTCGACAACACCATGCCCTATTATTGCCAGAACCCGCTGACCTCCCATGCCTTTCTCGACGACCACGGCAAGATCCATCCGGCGGCGACGATTTGGGAGCAACGCGAGTACTATCAACGAGTCTGGACGCTGATGAACGAATTGACGGCCAAAGGCATTTCGCCGTTCCCCTTGGGTTTCACGCAGCACGTAACCAACACCTGCGTTCTGCCTTTGAACACGTGGAACACCGCCTCCCTGGACATGGAGTGGCGGTGGTACGACGAAGAGCCATGGAAATCGGGGGCCACGGCAAATCCCATTCCGTTCCCGCCCGACCTCCTGCTGGCCGAGACGACCGGCCGCCAGACGGGCAGCTACGGCCACGCGCTGTACGACGTCAGTTCGCGGTTGAACACTGCGCAGTCGCGGCCGGACTGGGGCCGGACCGAATGGGGCATGCGAATCGTCCATGAGATCTTGCGACCCGAGCCTTTCGCCCAGCACGCGATCGCCAACCGGCTGGAAAAGGCCTTGCGCGAATTCGGCTATGGCTCGAAGGATTGCCAGGTGGTCAATTACTGGTCGGATGATCCTCCGGTTCGCGTGACGGATGAGAACGTCAAGTGGCTGCTGCTGGTGCGGAAGAAGGACAATCGCCTCTTTCTTGTGCTCCAGAGTTGGAACAAGGCGGCCACCAACGTGGCCGTCAAGATCGATATCGGCCGCCTCGGCTTCGTTCCAGCCGGCGGCGTTTGGGACGTGGACGCAAGCGCCAAACTTCCCGTCGCCAGCACCGCGGACTTTCGTATTTCGTTGGCTGGCCCCTACGGCACAAGGATCTTGAGGTCGCATACGGACATTGCGCACGATTCGCGGTAAGCGAGCGCCCCTCATCGCTTTCTCTCCCAAACCGACTTTCGCGCGGGCCACGCCCGCCCGCCGCTCCTGCCCCTCATTTCATCCACTTGAACTCGGCAAAGATGACCTTGGTGATGTCCGATCCCGGCTGGGGCGCGAAGTGAATCGTGCCCACGGTGGACCAGTCGCTCATAGGCTGCTTGCCGAAGCGGTTGATCAACTTTTGCGCAGGGACGACCATTTTCTGCCAATGGTCGGAGGCGGCGATCTTGATCTCGACGTCGTTATAATTGTCGGCGCTCAAGATCAAGGTCTGCGGCTCCGTGCAGTAGAACTCGAACGCCAACTGTGTGTTGGGAGGAGCTTGCCATTTCGGGTCGTTCAGTTGCTCCGTGCCGGAACCGGTGCGGTTGTTGATCGAGCGAAAACCCTTGATACCTCCCGGTCCTTCGACTTCCGCCACATCCGTCCAGGCGTTCATCCCCTTCCGGCCGGCCGAGATGGCATCGGATTTCGTTTCGGTCGCCTTGGCGCGGCCGAGTTTCGAGGGGATGGCGGCGTTGAACGCGGTCGAGAGGACGATGCTCGTGTCGTACGTGATATTGGCGTAGCCGAAGACATAATCCTCGACATTCATCACGGGCATCTTGCCGACCCAGGTTCCACCCTGCTTGACGCACTCGGCATCGCGCCAGAACCTGGCGAAACTGCACGGGTTCCTCAGCGCGTAGTACATTTCCACTTTCTTCACACGTTCCGCCGAGGCGGGTTCGACGATCAACTGCGGAACGCCGTCCGGGCCGAGCCGTATTTCCGACTTCGGGTGCTCGGGCCAAACCGCCTCTTTGCCCCGCACGTACTTGTCCAGCCAGAACTTGCAGTCCTGCTCGATCTTCTCGGTGTTATGGTGCCCGCGCGCCTGAACGGCGAAGGCCCAGGGCACGCCTGGCTGAAACCGCTTGAAACTCTCCAGCCCGCGCTCGAATCCGCCATGGTGGTCGTTGGAACCGTTGAGGAACAGGGTTGCGGCGCTGATGTAGGGCACGTACGCTTCCGGGGACATGCCGGCCAGAAAGATCGCCTCGCCCGGGCTTTTCGCGGGTTCGACGTAGGGGTTGTTGTACATCCAGACCTGCTTGTTGCGATAGTACTCGATCCAGCCGATGCCGAAATGGGCGACAATCGCCTTGATCCGCGGATCGGTCCCCAACGCCCACATGAGGGTTCCGCCGTAGGAGTAGCCCGAAGCGCCGAGGCGCGTCTTGTCGACCTCTTTCTGCCGCTCCAGGTAGCTGAGCACGCGCCGCTGGATCGCATACCAGAGATACTCGGACGTCTGTTTCGGGTCGGTGATGGACTTGCCCTCCCGCGTACTGTCGTGAATCACGGGACCGGCTCCGTCGTCCATGTTGCCGTGACGGAGGCGGGCCGGGTACTTCGTATAGTGTTCGCGGTCGCCGGTCTTGCCGCAGTAGTCATGCGCCATGACCGCCCAGCCGTCGTCGACGTATTCCTTGTTGATCTCGGGCGTCCCCATCCAACCATGGACGTTCAGGAGTCCGGGCGCGCGGACAACTCCTTCTTTGACGGCATATTTGCAGTAGACGCGGATTTCTTCGTCCAGCACATAAGCGCTGATGTAGGATTCGCGGTAAAAGAGCCCATTGCGAGTTTCCTGCTTGATGATCTCCTCTTTGAAATCGCCTCGATCCGGATCGTAGTCTTTCCAGATCGCCGGCGGTTTGAGCAGCTCGCCGGCTGTGGCCAGTTGAATTCCAACCAGCATCGCCAGCAGGCCTTGGATGAACCGTGGACTCATGTTGTACTCCTTGTCAATCATCAATTAGCCGGAACGTCGATTTTCAAAAAGCGTCTGTATAGTAACTGAACGCCGCGGAGGGGAGAAGGGGACATGTCCGGTATTGGCAAAATGGAGAAAATAAAGTTGCCACAGAGAGCACAGAGATCACAGAGGGAGGCCGGTTCCGCTCACCGCTCCTCGGTGAACTCTGTGTTCTCTGTGGCAATTGTTCAGGGCGAAAAGGTGTCAGGAACCGCTGTTTTCATTGTTTCCTGCCTGTAAATGGTTCCTGACACCTCCAGTCCTGACACCTCCAGTCTGACACCTCTAGTGACACGGGACTACGAACGCCTGGCATCCTGCCGAGCGCAAAAAAACCCCCGGCGCAGTCCAAAGATGCGCCGGGGCATGATCGGCAATTCGATCGTGTCAACTTCGATCGCCTATTCTTCCATGGCCAACAGGCTTCGATCCTGATTGATCACGAAATTCTGATCCAGCGAAGACAGCAGATCGTAGGCGACGCGAACGTAACGGCCATTGGCCTTCTGCAAACGCACGCTGCCGTCCTGGAAACTGACAAAGCGGGCTTCAATCTGATACTGGCCGCTGGCGTCGCTCCACATCCGCAGGCTGTTGCCATTGTCGTTCGCCTGGAAAGGATCGTCCTTGGGCTTCTCCACCTTCGGCGGTTCGGGCTTGGCGTCGGGCTTGGCGTCGGGCTTCGCGTCGGGCTTCACCTCGGGCTTCGCGTCGGGCTTCGCGTCGGGCTTGACGTCGGGCTTGGCGTCGGGCTTCACCTCGGGCTTGGCGTCGGGCTTCACCTCGGGCTTGGCGTCGGGCTTCACCTCGGGCTTGGCGTCGGGCTTCACCTCGGGCTTGACGTCGGGCTTCACGTCGGGAACCTTCGGCGGCTCCAGAACCTTCGGCGGCTCCAGAACCTTTGGCGGCTCCGGCGCCTTAACAGGTTCAACGGGCTTCACGGGGTCGGCCGGCTTGACCTCCGGCTTGGGCGCCACGCGCTGTTCGGCGGGCACTTCGGCCGGTCCCGAAACGGTAAGCTCCGGCTTGGCGTCCGGCTTTGGCGCGGCCGGCGGGGCAAGCTCGGGCGCTGGACCCGGATTAGTTGGGGCAAGCGTCGCCGGGCCTTGCGCCGGCTTCATTTCGCCAGCCGCCGGCTGGCAGCACGCTGGCTGGCAGCAAACGGGTTGACAGCAAACGGGCTGACAGCAGATCGGTTGCACATAGCCGCAACAGTAGACGCGGTGATGTCCGCAACGGTTAATCAGCCGATTCATGCACCGGCATGCCCAAGCGCCATCGGTCATGACCAGCAAGGCCACAACGGTTGTTGTCAAAACGATTCCTAAACGACGTGCCATACTTCAATTCCTCCCGCTGTAATTCGGTGTGTGAATGCGGTTCAAGTTGCGCTACTTGCGCATTCCACAGACTATCAGCGATTACCCAGTGATGGCAAATCCCAAAGATTCCGATCACTGCAAACCGCTCAGACTATGAAATTCCTTTTATCCGCAAGAATGCTCTAATATACAATAATTTGCGATCTGGGACTTCGCAATCACTCAGTTCAAATAATTCCCTGTTTTGACCGTCTTCCCCAAGAACACACCCCATAGTGGGTGGTTGACTGCGGTTTTTTGCCTTCGGACGGCTGGCAATTCGCGCAAATTTTCGCCATATTAGTCGTAGTGTAGGGAACGCCCTCCGTGGCGTTCCGAATTCGGAACGCCACGGAGGGCGCTCCCTACAGGGTTTAGGGCGGTTGGATAAGTTCACTTCGCGAGGATGAAAATACATTGCAAAGTCATAGCACCACGATTTTGACCGTGCGGCACAAAGGCATTGTCGCCATCGGCGGCGACGGACAGGTCACCGTCGGTAATGCGATCATGAAGGCCGACGCCGTCAAGATCCGCCGCCTCAACGAGCAGAAAGTCATCACCGGTTTCGCGGGGGCCAGCGCCGATGCGTTCGCCTTGCTGGAGCGCTTCGAGGCCCGGCTCAAGGACTATCCGGCCAACATGCCGCGGGCAGCCACTGAGCTGGCCAAGGAGTGGCGGACCGATCGCGCCTTGCGGCGGCTGGAAGCCCTGCTGGCCGTTGTCGACGCCCGGCACACTCTGCTACTGACCGGCAACGGCGACGTCATTCAACCGACCGACGGACTCTTGGGCATCGGTTCGGGAGGCAGCTACGCCTTGGCCGCCGCGCGGGCGTTGCTGAAACACAGTTCGCTCTCGGCCGCCGAGATTGTTCGCGAGGCCCTCACTATCGCTGCGGGCATCGACATCTATACCAATACCAACATCATCGTAGAAGAACTCGCCAGCGAGTCGTAGGATTGCATCCAACTTTTCGCCTTCAAGTAACATTTCAGCGGAAGATAGCAACGACCCCACCGAGTTTGTCTCGGTCGATGAAGGAGGTTGAACGGCTAAACGAGCCCAATGTCCAACCTTCGTCCGCCGCCTTGCAGCCTGGGCCGCCTCCGGCGACCCAGGCTGCAAGGCGGCGGACGATAAGTAGCGGCAAGGCATTTCTAGCCATCCAACCTTATTCACCAACTGAGACAAGCTCGGTGGGGCCTCCGAGAAGCACTTCATTCCGCTGAAATGCTACGCCCCCAAAGGACCGACCCCCATGAGCCACTTCCATCAAGTCTTGAAACGAACAATGCCTCTCAGTGCTCTTCTCGTCATCGGGTTGAGCGCCTTTGCCGCGCCGCTTCCGACGCCACAGGAAATCGCCGAGGCCCATCGCTGGCTTGCCGCCAAGGTTGAGCCGCCCGCTGCCGGCCCGCGCTACGAAGCGGGGCTGGTCGTGCTGGCCAATCACGATCCTGTTCTCCGGAACACCCGCGGCGAAGGCCGGCCCCTGACGCTCGGCAAGACGGCCTATACGCGCGGGCTTTATTGTCACGCTGTGAGCAAGCTGATCGTCCGCTTGCCGGGACCGGGCAAGACGTTTACGGCCATCGTCGGCGTCGATTCCAATGACCAGACGTCCGGCGGCCGCGGCAGCGTCGTCTTCTCCGTGAGCGTGGCCGGCAAGCAGAGGTTCCGCTCCGAGACCTTGCACGAAGGGATGAAGGCGGTCCCCGTCGCCGTAGATCTGGGCGGGGCAAGCGAGTTCCTCCTGGAAGTTGGCGACGCCGGTGACGGCATCTCCTGCGATCAGTCGGACTGGGCCGACGCCAAAGTGGTCCTCAATGACGGCACAAGCGTGTGGTTGGGCGATCTGCCGCTGGCTGAGGGAACACCTCCCTCGGCAGGCGATCCGCCTTTCTCGTTTGTCTACGGCGGGACCCCCGCGGCGATGCTGCTGAAGCAGTGGCAAGTGAAACGGGAAAGTTGCCCGTTGGACGCCCAGCGCACGCGGCACATGCTCACCTATAGCGATCCGAAGACCGGCCTCTCGGTCCGTTGGACGGCGATCGAGTATCACGACTTTCCCACCGTGGAGTGGACGCTGGCCTTCAAAAACGAAGGGACCGCCGACACACCGTTACTTTCGGAAATCCAGGCCGTCGACACGCAGTTTCAGCGCGGCGCGGAGGGCGAGTTCACCCTGCACTACAACACGGGAAGTCCCTGTTCGCCCAACGACTACGAACCCCATGCCCAGCCGCTGGGACCCCGCGCGGCGCAGCGCATCACGACCTCCGGCGGCCGTTCGACCGACGCCCACATGCCCTATTTCAACGTCCAATGGCCGGGCCAAGGAGTGATCGTGGTCCTCGGTTGGCCAGGCCAATGGGCGGCCGATTTCATTCGCAATGATTCCACCGGCCTGCGCGTCCGCGGCGGACAGGAGCTGACGCACTTCAAGCTCCACCCGGGCGAGGAGGTCCGTTCTCCCCTGGCCGTGATCCAGTTCTGGAAAGGCGATTGGATCCGCTCGCAAAACATCTGGCGACGCTGGATGGCGGCCCACAATCTGTCCCACCCCGGCGGAAAGTCCATGCCCCCGGCCGTCATGGTCTGCATGAGCGACTCCTACCCGGGCATGAAGAGCAATGCGGCCGACGAGATCCGCTATATCGATCGCTACGTCAAGGCGGGGGCGAAACTCGACTACTGGTGGATCGACGCCGGCTGGTATCCGTGCGGCGACGGCTGGTGGAACGTCGGCACGTGGAAACCGGACCCGCAGCGCTATCCCAAGGGACTCCGCGAGGTGGCCGACCGCGTCCACGCCGGCGGCATGAAACTGGTGGTCTGGTTCGAGCCGGAACGGGTTACCGCCGGCTCATGGCTGGCCGAGCATCATCCCCAGTGGGTGCTAGGCGGCAAGAAGGGCGGGCTATTGAATCTCGGCGACCCGGAAGCGCGAACGTGGCTTACGGAGCACGTCGACAAGATGATCAAGGAACAGGGCATCGACCTGTATCGCCAGGATTTCAACATGGAACCGCTTGGCTTCTGGCGCAACAACGACCCGCCGGACCGGCAGGGCATCACGGAGATCCGCCACGTGGAAGGCTTCCTGGCCTACTGGGACGAACTCCACCGCCGGCATCCCGACATGCCGATTGATACGTGCGCCAGCGGCGGTCGCCGCAACGACTTGGAGACGCTCCGCCGCGCCTTCCCGTTGTTGCGGAGCGATTACCGTTTCGTGCCGGCCGGCACCCAGAGCCACACCTATGGAATGGCGCTTTGGATTCCGTACTACGGAACGGGCGTAGGGGCCGTCAGTGATTACGTCGTCCGCAGCCACTGGTCTCCTTGGCTGGGGATCGGCCCCAATGAGATCCCCGGAAAAGGGCCCGACTGGGCCAACTTCCAACGGATGATCGCCGAGTTGCGGCGCGTGGCCCCCTACTACTCCGGCGACTACTATCCGCTCAGCGGCTACAATCTTGACGAGACGGCCTGGATGGCCTGGCAATTCGACCGGCCCGACCTGGGCGAGGGCGTTGTACAGGCCTTTCGTCGATCGGGCAGTTACTATGAGTCGGCACGCTTCCCGCTGGGCGGGTTGGAGGCGGACGCCCGATACGTCATCACCGATATGGATTCGGGGCGATCCCAAGTGCAGACGGGCCGTGAACTGACGGACAAAGGGTTGACCGTCTCGCTCGATAAGCCGGCCAGCGCGTGCGTGCTGCTGTACAAGAAGGCCGGGAGTCGGGATAAACCGTAGACTGGAACAGACCTGTAAAAGGTGTCAGGAACCGTTTTCATGCTTTCTTGGCCGCCCTCGGGGACGCAAGGTGCTCTCCAGCCCCAGGCGACGCACAACTTGCTCCGACCAGAATGCCTCGCCGAAAGGACATCCCCGATTCACCGCACGCCGCAGTGCCGCCAATTCCGCCTCCCTTTGCGGCATGTTCACCTCCTCCAGCCAGTTCGG
>Ga0181520_10001989_pt1 | contig 39845 bp, 40 predicted proteins | sample PEATcosm2014_Bin_29_FD_132451 | JGI IMG/M metagenome (GOLD analysis project Ga0181520, IMG submission 132451) | Peatland microbial communities from MTU Mesocosm Facility, Houghton, MI, USA - PEATcosm2014_Bin02_30_metaG | ecosystem: Environmental > Terrestrial > Soil > Wetlands > Peat | place... | reverse complement strand
GTGATGTGTTCTACCGGCTCCGTTCACGCGGGGCTTACACACGGCTTGAGCCGGATGACGGGAAACTGTCAAGTCCGGTTCTTAGGGGAGGGAGCGGCAGCAATGCCGTTCCCTTACCCGACCAATAGCATTTGAATCGCTGAAGGGTATGGGCTTTAGCCCGTACATGAAGAGCAGGCTTGGAAGACGGCTTTAGCCGCCGAGGGAATGAAATGCAAGGGCGAAATAAGGCGTTATCGATGAGTTATCCCAGCAATCCATCTCGCTCGATTGAAACTTCACACTGGGTTGATCCCTCAGGGGCTGAAGCCCCTTTGATTTTGAGCTGTTTTATGTACGGGCTGAAGCCCGTACCCTTTGATTCCTTCTTAAATTTTCTAAAGGATAGATCCTAGTCTCCATGAAGATTGCTTTCTCGATTGCGCTGACGCTTGCGACGCTCTGCCTTCTGGCAACGCCGTCCATTGCGCGCGCGCAGACGGATTGTCTCGCCTGTCACGGAGACGCGAGTATGCAGGACGCGTCGGGCAAAAGTATCGCCGTCGATGCGCATACCTTCGGTGCAAGCATTCACGGCAGCCTCAAGTGCAACGATTGCCACGCCACCATCAAGGACTACCCGCATCCCGATCAAATCACGCCGGTCAAGTGCGAGAGCTGCCACGCCGATGAGTCGGAGGGCCTAGCGGGCAGCGTTCATGCCAATCGCGCCGAGCATCCCTGCACCAGTTGCCACGGAGACGCCCACGCAATTTTTGCCAAGAGCGATGCCCGCTCGGCGGTCTATGCGCTCAACATTCCGCGCACCTGCGGCGCCTGCCACGGCAATGACGCTATGGCCAATAAGCACGGCCTGCCCAGCGTCTATCCTCTATATCTCGACTCAATCCACGGCTTCGCTCTCAGCAAAGAGGGATTGCTGGTGGCGGCCAACTGCAACAGTTGCCACGGCTCGCATCACATCCTCAGTCACAAGGACCCGCTGAGTCCCACCTATAAGACCAACATCCCCAAGACCTGCGGCAATTGCCACGCGGGAATCAACGCGAATTACATGGGCGGCGCGCACGGCAAGGCAATTGCCGCCGGAAATCTCAAAGCGCCGGTCTGCACGGACTGCCACACCGCGCACGCCATCGAGCAGCCCACCGCGGCGGCCTTCCGTATGCAGTCCACGCCCATCTGCGGCAACTGCCACAAGGACAAGTTCACCACCTATCGCGACACCTTCCACTGGCAGCTCGGCTCGCTGGGCGGCTATGTGGAGACGGCACGCTGCTGGGATTGCCACCGCGCGCACGATGTGCTGCCCGCATCCGATCCGCGCTCGCCCATCGCCAAAAATAACCTCGTCGCCACCTGCGGAAAGTGCCATGCCGGGGCCAACTTGAGCTTTGTGCAATATCAGCCGCACGCCAACGCGCGCAATCGCAAGCTGAATCCGGCCCTCTACTATATCCGCTTGTTCATGAATCTGCTGCTGGTCGGAACCCTGGGTTTCTTCATGATTCATACACTGCTGTGGCTCGTCCGCTCGCGCTATGACCAAATCAAACGGAAGGCTGCGAAAGGAGAAAAGAATGGCTGAGTTGGAAAAAGCGGCTGAAGAAAGCAGCCCGCAGCCCGAGCGATTCTACACGCGCTTCACGCGCGGGCAGAGAGCGCTCCACGCCGTCCTCTTCACCACCTTTCTCGGATTGGCCGGCACCGGATTGCCGATGCGCTTCAGCGAGAGCATCTGGGCGCGCAAGTTTGCCGCTGCCGTCGGCGGATTCGGAGCCATTCTCTTCTTTCATAAATTCTTCGCGCTGGTGTTGACGCTGGCCTTCCTCCTTCACGTAAAGGAGCTTTTCACCCGCGCCTTTGTTAACCGCGAAAAAGGAATCTTCTGGGGCGCGACCTCCATGGTGGCCAACTGGAAGGATGCGAAGGATCTCCTCGGCCATCTGCGCTGGTTCGTCGGCTTAGGCCCCAAGCCGAAGTTCGAGCGTTACGCCTACTGGGAGAAGTTCGATTACTGGGCCGTCTTCTGGGGAATGGTGGTCATCGGCTTCTCCGGCTACGCCATGTGGTTCGCGCCGTTTTTTGCGCGCTTCCTCCCCGGCTGGGCGTTGAATGCGGTGCTGGTGATTCACGGCGAAGAAGGGTTGCTGGCGATTCTGTTTATCTTCTCCATCCACTTCGTCAACACCCATCTGCGCCCGGACAGCTTTCCCATGGACATGGTCGTCTTTACCGGCGTGGAGAGCGAGGAAGAGTTCAAAGCCAAGCGCCCACTGGAGTATCTGCGGCTCAGCGCCGAGGGAAAACTCCAGGCGCGCATCGCGGAAAAGCCCCAGAGCTGGCTGGTGAACTTCAGCCGTGTGGTGGGAACTACGGCGATCCTGATCGGCCTTGTTCTTCTGGCTTTAACGTTGAGCGCGATCCTGGAAAATCATTAATGCCCTCGGCCACTGGCCGCTTGACTTTGCCTCTGCTATATAGCATGATATATAGCAGAGGTGAGCGATGCCGCTTCTTGAAAAAGCAAAGGTCTTTATGAGCGGACGGAGTCAGGCTGTCCGTATTCCGGCGGAGTTTCGCTTTTCGGCGAGCGAGGTTTACATTCGCCGCGATCCCAGGAATGGCGACCTGATCCTCTCGCAGGCTCCGGCGAGTTTGGTTGACATCTTCGCCGCGCTGGATGCGGTTGGAGTGCCGGAAGATTTTCTCTCTCCAGCAGAGCGCGCTCAGGGATTGCCCCAAGTGCGGCCTGAGTTATGACCACTCTTTATATGCTCGACACTAATATGGTGAGTTATATCGCCAAGGGCCGCTCGAAGGCCGCGCGCGCACGGATGCTCACGCAGAATAAAGATGAAATCGCCTGTATTTCGGCGATTACCGAAGCGGAGATTCGGTTTGGTCTGGCCAAGCGGCCAGAGGCCGTCGCACTCAGGGAGCGCATGGAGTGGTTTCTGGCGGCGATCAGAATTCTGCCGTGGGGCAGCGAAGAGGCTAAGGCTTACGGCGCGCTTCGAGCTAGACTGGAATCTATTGGCAAGAGCCTGGGAAATATGGACCTGCAGATCGCGGCTCACGCCGTTGCGGCAGGTGCGACGCTGGTGACCAACGACAAGGCCTTCGCTCATGTGGTTGAACTTCAGGCTAGGGCGAATTGGGCTACGGATCTTGTGTAATATTGCGCGCGGTAGATTCCGAAGCGGCAGTTCACGCTTCAGCATTTGGTGGCGCGGATGTGACCCTGTAAGGCGTAATCCAAGAGCTTTTCGTCGCGGGTGATCACGCGAAAGCCGATCAACCGCGCTGTAGCGGCGATGATTCGATCAGCGGGATCACTGGGCGGTCTTCCGGGCAGCGCCGTTGAACTGATGAGCAGTTTTGGAGTGAGAGCCGCCAGCCTGACTCCAGGCAGTGCCAACAGGGTTTCAAACCACACCTCAGGAGTAAGCGTCAGATGCAGCCGCCCCTTGGCGACCAGAGTGCCAATCTCCCAAGCTGTAAACGGCGACAGATAGATTCCGAGGTTGGCCTCTCGCGCAGCGCGTATTGCAGCACGACTGGCTGCCGAAAGATGATCACCGCTCATCAACCAGATGGCTGCGCAAGTATCGAGGAGAATCGGATCTGTCATCTACTGTTCCGCATCCCAGATTTCTCCTGTGGGTTCAGTTAGATCTACTCCTGGCGGAATCGTTACCGTCCCACGCATAGCGCCCCAAAGTTCAAAGACTTTCCCCTCATCCTCATGAATGGGAACGACGGCGGCGATGGGACGATTGTGCTTGAGCAGAATAATGCGGTCGGTCTTTCCTTTGGCCACATCATCGATCAGCCCAAGGCACTGCGACTTGAAAGCAGTAACTCCAACAGAGGTTTTGTTGGTCGAAAGATCAGGCATGATCGTCTCCAATATGGTCCATATTACATGGTCTATATTAAAATGGCAATCCCTGTGAGAATCACTCGATGAAAATCCCAATATCCTCATTCAATTCAAATGCCTGTAACATTGGCCGCAGAGAATTGAAGACGGTGGAAATTCTGTAAGGGAGAATTCTGTGAAAAAGACATTGGTTGCTGTTGTTTTGTTGATGTTGGCCCTGAGCACGGCTCATGCGCAAAAGTTGACGGGGGCGGGCGCTACCTTCCCCTATCCGATTTATTCCAAATGGTTTAGCGAGTACAGTGCGGCGCACCCCGGCGTCCAGATCAACTATCAGTCGATCGGCTCAGGCGGCGGAATTCGCCAGATGACGGCTGGCCTGGTGGACTTCGGCGCCACCGACGCGCCTGCGACCGACGAGCAACTGGCTCCGTCCAAGTCCAAGCTGGTTCACATTCCTACGGTGATGGGCGCCGTGGTGCCGATCTTCAACGTCCCCGGCGTGAATGATCTCAAGTTCAGCTCCGAGGTGCTGGCCGACATTTACCTGGGTAAGATCACCATGTGGAATGACGGGCGCATCGCCAAGGACAATCCCGGCGTGAACCTCCCGAATCTCAAGATCATTGTTGTTCATCGCGCCGACGGCAGCGGAACGACTTTTATCTTCACCGACTATCTGAGCAAAGTCAGCTCCGAGTGGCTGAGCGGACCGGGCCGCGGCGCTTCACCTGCGTGGCCGACCGGCGTTGCCGGCAAGGGCAATGAAGGCGTGGCCGGTTATGTGCGCCAGTTGTCCGGCTCCATCGGATACGTTGAACTCATCTACGCATTGCAGAACAACATCAGCTATGGCTCTATCAAGAATGCAGCCGGCAACTACGTGAAGGCCTCCATTGCCGGCGTTACCGCGGCCGCGGCCAGCATGAAGCAGATTCCCGACGACTACCGCGTCTCCATCACCAACGCTCCCGGCGCGGACGCATATCCGATCTCCAGCTTCACCTGGCTGCTGGTGCCGCTCAAGTCCGCTGATCCGGCCAAGGGCAAGGTGCTCAAGGATCTGTTGAGTTGGATCGTCAACTACGGCGAGAATGAAGCCGCCAGCCTTTCCTATGCGCCGCTGCCCAAAAATGTGGTGGAAAAGGAACTCAAGACCATCTATTCGCTGCAATAAAATCTGTTGAACGCAAAGAGGGGTCCGGCCATTGGTCGGACCTTTCGCGTGTGCAGACGATCTGCGCCGTGGACTGTTCCGCGTCTGTTAGCATCACCTGCGGGGGACTGAAATGAAGAAAGCAGTACGAATTTTGTTGGTTTGCGCATTAATAATCCTGCCTGCGACTTCGTTCGCCGGTGAGCGCTTTGACGGCCATTGGCTTACGACCTTGACCTGTCCGGCAAAAGGCAATACCGAGGGCTACACCTGGAAGTTTCCCGGCGTAGTCACCGCCGGAGCCTTCCGCGCCGAGCATGGCACGGCGGATCAGCCCGGCTATTTGCTGATCGAAGGACCGATCAAGGATGACGGTTCAGCGAAACTCTCCGCCAATGGCATTGTCTACTCGCGGAAGTATGCCCGCGGAGTCTTCGCTCATGGCGGCGAAGAGTACAGCTACAACATCAAAGCTCAATTTACGGATTCCACGGGCACGGGAACTCGCGACGAGGGGATGGGCATTGTTGGCCGCCCCTGCACCTTTGATTTCGTGAAGCAGTAGGCCAGGAAGCGGCTTGGCGGGCGCTCTAGCCCGCCAGATGCTCCGCGATCAGCCGATCCACCAATACCATCAGGTACTCGCCTGTCCGAGGCAGAACGAAGGCCGAGGCGGCCTCATCCCAATCGAGCTTGAAGCTGGTAGAGAGCGCCGAAATCCAGATCTGGCGCACCGGCGTGTTGGGCGTAATCACGAACTTGCCCGCAGGCTCCTCGAAGCTCACATTCAAAACGCCATTCTGTTCGTCAACCTCAAAGCCGGCCTCCGCTTCTTCCTCGCGCAAAATCAGGTGCTGCATCAGCGAGTTGAGAGAGGTTTCAGCCACGCGGCGAAATTGCGATTCATCCAGCATGAAGCCAGTGTAACAACTTCGACAACACTTATCTTGCCAATAATTTGGGGTTTATTCATTGTTTTATTGGTTTTTTACCGCAAACTTGCAGAGAATTTAATCTTCGTCAGCCATACTCTACGTGTATTCAATCCCAGGCAAAGGGGTGGCAGAATGTGTCTGAATAAGACTTGTGGAGTTTTTTGGCTACTCGCCGCGGCGTCAGGAGCGGTTTCACTTTCCGCTCAGCAATCTCCTCTGACGATGCCGCCCAGCCAGTTAGTGCGCGAGGTCGTTTATAACGAACTGCATGACCATGAGCGTCACGGCTACTGGCGCTACACAATCGAGCGGCACTCGCAACAGGGAACGCGCGTGGAAGAACAGTTGGAGACCGCCGAGGGGCCGATCACGATTCTCGACCGGAACAACGGCCGTCAACTGAACGCGGCAGAGCGTCAAGCGGAGCAGGAGCGGCTGAATCATTTGCTCAATTCCGCCTCGGAGCAGGCTCGCCATCGCCAGGATTTTGTCGCCGACGAACAGCGCATTGGCCGCATCGTCGCGCTGCTGCCCGATGCGTTCCTCTATGAATACGCCGGAGAGGAGAATGGCTGCTACCGTCTGCGTTTCCGCCCCAATCCGGATTATCCGGCGCGTTCCATCGAGGCCCGCATCTTTCATGCCATGAGCGGGGAACTGTGGGTCAGCGCGCGCTACAAGCGTCTGGCGCGGCTGGACGGCCATTTGGAGGAGAATGTCGACTTCGGTTACGGCATTCTGGGCCGGCTGTACAAAGGCGGCTGGTTCAGGCTGCAACGGACGCAGGTCAGCGCTACGGATTGGAAGACCGAACACTTGGAAGTACACATGAACGGACGAGCGATGCTCTTCAAAACTATTGCGCGCGAGACCAGCGAGGCGCGAGGCGGCTTTGCTCCAGTGCCGCCGGGGATCAGCCTGGCGCAGGGTGTCGCGATGCTCGATCAAGGCGCGGCAGAACGCGCGCAGGTCTTGCCGGATCGCATGGCCATGAACCGCTCGAGCGAACACCCGTGAAGACTGCGTAATTTTTCCGCCGGGTGTCCCAAAATCAGACAGAAAATAATGTGCTGACTTCAGCTAAAGATTGCCGCATTTCTGTCGATATTCGGCGGTATGGGCCGGAGTTGTGCGGCTTTTCCGAGCCGAAATAAATGTACAGAATTCGGACAATTCAATCTCGGAAAGATTAAAGTCTGGCAACAAATGGCCGATAGGATGCGGCAGGGGGAATACAGAACAGGGAGAAACGACGATGGAGATCAGCCCGGTATCCGGCGTTCGCATTGCACCGATGATCCGGTCCAAAGTGACCGATCTGGGGCTGACGGATGTCTACGAGACCGAACGCTCCACTCGAAGCGGCGACGAGACCTACACGCCCAGCGTTGCGCGAGCCGCCAGCGGCTTTGAGGAAGATGAAGATAAGTTTGATGAACTGGAAGAGGCCGAGGCCAGAGCGCAGCGCGCGGACGAACCTCAAATCAATGTTCTTGCCTGAGTCGAACCCAATTTCCGCCACAATCGCATTTCAAAATTAAAGAAAGCGCTGCTCTTGAGAGGGCAAGCGATTTTATTGCATTTTCATTAAAAATTCCGGGAAAGGTTGCGTTTTAATCTTCGCCGTGTTAACTTACTAACCAGTTAGTTAATATGAAAAAGACTGCTCCATCTCGCACCCAGGCCGAACGCGCCGATCAGACCCGCGCCCGCATTCTCGCCGCCGCCGTTCGCCAATTCAGCTCGAACGGGTTGGCTGGCGCGCGAACGGAGCAGATTGCCGAGGAGGCCGGCGTCAACAAGGCGCTGCTCTACTACTATTTTCAGGGCAAAGAGGCCCTGTATGACGCCGCGCTGGAGGATGTGGCTCTTCGGGTTGTATCCAGCAGCATGGCGGCAATGGGAGGGGAGTACACTGCCGGCGAGCGGCTGGTTCGGTTTGCGCTTAATCATTTTGACCGTATTCACTCACAGCGTGATTTTCAGAGTCTGATGCAGCAGGAGATGATTCGCCTGCACCGCGGCGAAAAGAACGCGCTTGGGCCAATGGTAGAGAATGTGTTCCGCCCGATGATGGCCCGAATGAGGAAGGTGTACAAAGAGGCTTGCAAGTCCGGAGAACTGATCCAGGTTGATGAACTGCAAATCATGTATGCAGTGCTTGGGGCCAATGTTTTTTACTTCCTATCCGCGCCGGTGATGAGAATCCTGACGAATAAAAATCCTTTCGAGCGGAACGCGCTGGAGTTTCGCCGCAAGGCGGCGATGGAGTATTTGGGCAAGACCATCTTCATCGACCGCAGGCATGGCGCGCGGGTCGCGGCGCGGGTGCTGGCATCGACGCCGATGCCGCTGCTCAATAAATTTAAGTCGAAGCAAATTGAGACAAAAAGCTCCAAGGTTGCATCGTACGTAAGAACTATAGAGGAAGTGAGGTAAACGTGAACGCACGCAATCGAGTTTTCATGATTCTCGGCATACTGACCGTGGGGTCGCTGATCTGGTATCTGGTCACGGTGCGGCCCTCATCCGATCTGCAACTGATCGGCACGGTGGACGCCAACGAGGTGGTGGTGAGCAGCAAGATTCCCGGCCGCATTCAAACGCAGTATGTGGATGAAGGTCAGGATGTGAAGGCCGGCCAACTGATTGCCATCATAGAGAGCAATGACCTGCAGGCGGCGCGCAAGGCCGCCGAAGCCAACGCGGCCAGCCAAAAGGGCAAGTTCGGTGGGAGCGTCGAGACTGAGCGTCAGGACCGCGGCGAGACTACGAGCGCCGCCGTCAGCGCCGAGGCCCAGTTGCGCTCCGCGCGAGCAGCTTTGGCCCAGGCTCAAGCCAACTACGAACATCAGCAGGCCGACACCAGCCGCACCGTCGCGCTGGCCGCACAGGGCATCATGAGCGAGCAATCCAAAGATGAAGCGGCCACCAGCCTTCAGGCCTCGAAGGCCGCCGTCGATGCGGCGCGCGAAAATGTCTCTGCCGCCGAGGCTGCGCTGCGTCAGGCCCGCGCGCATGAGTTGCTTGCCGCCGTAGCCGCGCGCACTGTAGACTCGACTCGCGACGATGTCGAAAATGCACGCGCGCTTGCCGAGCAGGCTAAAGTGCAATTGGGATACTCGCAGGTCTTCGCTCCAATCAGCGGCAAGGTCAACGTGCGCGCCGCGCGCCAGGGCGAGGTTGTTGCCGCCGGCGCAGCGATCGTCACTATCATGGACCTCAGCGAGACATGGGTCTATGCGCCGCTGCCGGAGACGCAGGCCGATGCCGTACGGATCGGCGACTCTCTGCGCATCGTTATGCCATCGGGCGCCACGCTTCAAGGCAAGGTCATCAACAAATCCGCGCAGGCAGACTTCGCTACACAGCGCGACGTGAGCAGCCGCAAGCGCGACATCAAAACCGTTCAACTCAAGATGCTCATCGATAACCCCGGCGAGAGCTACGTTCCCGGCATGATTGCCGAAGTGTACATTCCGAAAAATAAGCTGGTGAAGCAATGACCAGTCCGGCCATCGAAGTCGCCCATATCGTCAAGCGATACGGCTCCTTTGAAGCTGTCAAGGATGTCAGCTTCTCGGTAGCCGACGGGGAAATCTTCGGTCTGCTCGGCCCCAACGGCGCTGGCAAGAGCACGCTGATCCGCATGATGACCACGCTGATTCCGCTCACCGCCGGTCACGCCGTCATCTCCGGACACGATGTAGCTCGCGAGCCGGACGCGGTGCGCCGCATGATCGGCGTCATTCCTCAGGCGCTCACCAGCGACCCGGACCTTACTGTCGAAGAAAATCTCAGCATCTACGCCAAGCTATACTCCGTTCCCAGAGCCGAGCGCGAGAAAAATATCGCCAGTGTTCTGGAAGCCGTTGATCTCACCAAGTGGCGCGGCGCGCAGGTCAAGACGCTCTCCGGCGGAATGCGTCGTCGCGTGGAGATTGCTCGCGGCCTGGTCCACAACCCCCGCATCTTCTTTCTCGATGAACCAACGACTGGCCTTGATCCCGTCTCGCGAATTGCTGTTTGGGAGATGCTCAGTAAACTGCGCGCCACACGCAACCTCACCATACTGATCACCACACATTACATGAACGAAGCCGACAAGCTCTGCGACCGCCTCGCTATTGTCGATCATGGAACGCTCGTCGCGCTGGGAACACCGCTTGAGCTAAAGCACAATGTTCCCGGCACTAACGTCGTCGAGGTTCACTTTGACCGCGAGACGGAAGAGTGGCAACAGCGCCTCGAACAACTCGAAGGCGTATCCAGCGTGCAGGCGGAAAGCGCGGGATATTATCGTGTTCTAACTTCTTCCGGCTCAAAAACCACCATGCAGTTAGTCGAGTTAGCCGCTTCGTTGGGAGAATCACTAACTTCTCTCAGCGTGCAAAACACTACGCTCGACGATGTCTTCGTTCACTACACCGGCCGCCAGCTTCGCGATGAGCAGGTCAAGCCGCCGGTCTTCATGATACCGCCCCGCCCAGGAATGCAGCCATGAATAGAATGTTCGCCATTGTCGAGCGCGAGATGCGCAAGTTCTTCCGGTCGCCCACGCTGATGATCATGTCGCTGATGATGCCCATTCTGCAATTGCTCATCATGGGCAATGCCTTCGGCGGAAAGATCGTCGGTGAAAAGGTTGCCTTCGTCGATTATGATCACGGTCCGCAGGCCGTCAAGCTGCGCGAGGCATTCAACTCAATCGCCGTCAACATCAAGACCTTCACCACTATCGAGTATACAGATGAAGTGCAGGCGCGCGAAGATGTGCGTACCGGCAAAATCAACGCCGCCGTCATCATTCCCGCTCAATATTCGCGCCGCGTCTACGCGCACGATGCGCCTGTCCTCGGCCTGGTCGTCGATGATACGGATCAGTTCAGCTCCAGCTCCATAGAGTCCGAGATGCAACTCGTCATCAACTCTCTGACCGCGCCTGTGATTCAGCCTCGCATGGCCAGCCAGATAGCTCTTGAAATCGTTGAGCTATATCCATATATCAATTACATGAAGTTTTTGTTGCCTCTTACTGTTGCTCTCGCTATGTATATCTCCGTCATGATTGGCGGCGGAATGTTATATATCGACGATAAGGCGCGCGGCGTTCACGAAGGTTATCTTGTAACTCCCATCACGAGCCTGGAGTTAGTCTTTGGGTTGAATCTGGCGGGATCCCTCAAAGCTATACTCGCCGGCATCTGCCTCACGGTGATCGGATCTCTGATGGCTGGCCTGGGCACCATCTTTCATCTTATGGCCGATCTTGAGCTTCTTGCGCTGATCATTGCAGGCTCCATCGCATTCAATGGCATGATGTTTCTGCTGATGGTTCGCGTGGATGACCCGCTCGTTCCTCGCGCCATGTTCGGCATCCTCAATGTTCTCCTTCTCTACCCGTCCGGCGGTATGTATCCCATCGCGGCTTTTCCCGCATGGCTGCGAGCTATCTCTGTCATCGACCCATTCACTTATTGCGTGGACGGCTTCAAAGCTGTTTTGCTCAAGGATGGAGGCTTCGTGGCCATACAATACGATCTGCTTTTTCTCCTGGTCTTCGGAGTCGGCACGCTGCTGATTGCCACGCCGCTTTTCAAGCGCACGATGTAATTTTCTACCGCGAAAAATGTGAGCCGATGTAAACTGAGCGTATGAAGTGTCGATTGTTTGCCTTTCCCTTGCTTGCTCTCATCGCGATGGCCGGCTGCCGTTCCGGCCAGAAGCCTGCACCACAACTCAGCGCTGATATGCAGTACAAGGTCTATCATCTGCGCGGCAAGGTTGTCTCCACCGATGCAGCGCGCGGCGAAGTTACGCTGAACCATGAGGCCATTCCCGGTTTCATGGATGCGATGACGATGCCCTATAAACTCAAGGATGCGAACGTACTCAGCGAACTCCATCCGGGCGACATGATTACCGCCGATGTATTAGTTTCGTCCGATCCGAATGTTGATTATCTTCTCGATCATATTGTTGTCATTGCGCAGGCAAGGCCCGACACCAAGCCGCCCGTCAGTTATCACGTTCCCACACCGGGCGATACTGTTCCTGACTTCAAGCTGCGCAATCAAGATGGGAGACCGATTCATCTCGGCCAGTATCGCGGCAAATCGCTGTTAGTCACATTCATCTATACGCGCTGTCCGTCGCCGGATTTCTGCCCGCGCGTGACGCGTAACTTCGCCGCGTTGGAAAAACAGTTAGCGGCCAATCCCGCACTTTTTGCTAAATCGCATCTACTGTCAGTTACCTTTGACCCGGAGCATGACACGCCGGAGCGCATGCGCGCCTACGGAGTTAGTTACATCGGCAGCGACGCGAAGAATGCCTTTGCGCATTGGGAGTTTGCTGTGCCGGAGAAATCGACGCTTGCAGAGATGGCGAGGTATTTTGATCTGGGAATCACCAACGAGGAGGATGCGACGATTACTCACACGCTCTCGACTACGCTGATCGGCCCGGACGGCAAGGTCGTGCGTTTTTATCCCGGCAACGATTGGACATCGGAGCAGGTGCTCGCCGATGTGAAGCAGTTGGCAGCGAACGCTGGATGAAGCAGATATTTACTCATGGGAGCAACGTGCGACCGGCATTTGTGACAAGTCCATCAGCCTGCCGCTTCTTATATTCTGCGATATCATAAAGCTCCGATTGAAAATAGAGGAAGGAAAAGAAGAAAGTCATTACCGAACCTAAGTGAAGACCGATTGGTTCACGTTCGTTATAGTGCTTCTGTAGGTCAGAGCGGATCAAATAGATTGTTGCAATTCCAAGAACGACCGACGCAAGAGCCAGTAATTCTGTGATCCATTCGTGTGTTGCTGAAAAATCCTGTCGGACGGTTGTAGCAGCGCAGGCTAATTCAACTACTAAATAGGCATCGCACCAAAAAATACTTTTGGCTTCAGGATCAAGTGTACGAATCCATAGACAGAGGTAGAATACCCAAGCATCAACAACTAAGCTATTCAATAAATTCTGATAAGGGATTGGCACAATCCAGCCGATAAGAGATCCAAGCGCCCACCATGCTAAAAGAAGTGCCCACCACCGAATGTGCGGAGGCGGTGGATACATGGAATTATATTGCGGCACAGTAGTAATGGTTGGCTGGTCCAATTCGCATCTCCTTCGCATCTCCAATCAAATAGCCCTATGATCAAAAGATAGCACAAAGTTTCGCGAAGGAATCCAGTTCTATCAACTGTTGTCCTTCGGGCGCGGCATCGAGCGTGGCGTGTTCCAGAATCCATGTGTCTTTATGGAAGAGAAAGACGGCGTTGAGTCCGGCTGCGAGTGCGGGATTAATGTCGCTCTTGGGACTATTGCCGATCATCCAATAACTCTGCGCGGCATGGTTTGAGTTATGCTCTGACTTATAACGCCGGATAACTTCTCGATAAGTTTCTGCATCTTTTTCGGCCACTATCTCAACTGCGGAAAAGTAACACGCCAGACCCGAGCGAGTTAGCTTGTCGGCCTGCTCGGCTTGGTTCCCTTTGGTCATCAGAATAAGTCGGTGGCGCATCGATAGCTCAGCCAGCGTTTCTTCTACTCTAGGCAACAACTCAATCTCCTGCTCGGCTATGGTTTGTGCGAAGCTCTCGATGCGCCGACGTTTTTCGTTCGTAATTGGCGCGGAGCTGAGGTTCTCAAAGCAGGTGAGCAGCGCGCGGGTGAAGCTGGGCAGGCCATAGCCGTGCGAGAGAATCGTCTCGCGCTCGACCTCATTCAGCGCAGAGCGCACCTCGGCTGGCGAAGATTCATGGTGATCGAGAAAGCTGATGAAAGACGCGATGGCGCGCTCGAAGTAGACGTTGTTCTCCCAGAGCGTGTCGTCGGCGTCGATCAGCAGCGTTTGGCCCGGAGAAAATTGCGGCATGGTTTTATGGTAGCGGATTTGCCTGCGCGTCCAGCCGCTAGTTGCTCCGCCGCGCCCGCACTGCGGCGGCCAATTCATCGAGCAGCGTGTGCGTTTCTTTCCAGTCGATGCAGGGATCGGTGATGCTTTGTCCGTAAACCAGCGGTTGTCCGGGAACCAGCGGCTGCGCGCCCGCCACCAGATTGCTCTCGATCATCACGCCCTGAATACGTTTGTCCCCCGCGGTAATCTGTCCGGCAACATCGTGACAGACGATGGACTGACGACGATAATCCTTGCTCGAATTGGCGTGCGAAAAGTCGATCATGATGCGCGGCTGCAGCCCGGCTTTTTCCATCTGGACCGCCGTGTCGGCGACGCTCTCGGCCGTGTAGTTGACCGTCTGGCGTCCGCCGCGCAGGATGATGTGGCAATCCTGATTGCCAGTTGTCAGCAGAATCGCCGATTGCCCATGCTTGCTGTGGCCGAGAAAGGCATGCGAGTGCGCAGCCGAGAGGATAGCGTCGATGGCGATCTGCACATTGCCGCTTGTGCCGTTCTTGAAGCCCACGGGGCAGGAGACGCCCGAGACCAACTGGCGATGCACCTGGCTCTCGGTGGTGCGCGCGCCGATGGCGCCCCAACTGACCAATCCGGCCAGGTACTGCGGCGAGATCATGTCGAGAAACTCCGTGCCCGTGGGCACGCCCATCTCGGCCAGGTCCATCAGCAGATGGCGCGCCAGCCGCAATCCGTCGTTGATCTTGTAAGACTGGTCTAGATATGGATCGTTGATGAGTCCCTTCCATCCGACCGTGGTGCGCGGCTTCTCGAAGTAGACGCGCATGACGATGCACAACTCGCCGGAGAACTCTTTGATGGCCGACTGAAGCAGGCCGGCATACTCGTGCGCGGCCTTGGTGTCGTGGATGGAGCAAGGGCCGACGAGAACCAGCAGGCGCGAGTCCTGGCCGTTGAGGATGGCGGAGATTTCGCGGCGTGTGCCGAAGATGGTCTCCGAGGCGGATTCCGTGATGGGACGCTCCTCCTCCAGAAAAACTGGAGGAAGAACGACTTTCGTCCATTGGATGCGAATGTCTTCAGTAGCGTGAAACATAATGGGCTTCCTTTTTAAGAATCTATCAGTTTGGGGCGCGATGAGGACAGTTTGCCGTCGTGATAAGCGAATTCCGGCGGCGATGCGTCTAGCATACTGTTGAGATACTGCTGCGGTTGTATTCTGTTGTCAGGGAAGATAGGAGCGGCAATGAAGATCAGACGTTGGGCGGGAGTGACGGCAGCGACATTGGCGGCGGGACTTCTCGCCAGCTGCGGAGATTTTTGGCAGGCGCCCAGCAGCAGTAGCACCACTAGCTTTAGCCTCTCGAACAGCGGCAATATCACGGTGGCTCAGAATTCGACCAACACCGCCACCATTACCGTAACGCCAGGGAGTTCATTTACAGGAACAGTAACGCTTTCATGTGCGATTACGACCCAGCCCTCCAGTCCGACCAGTCCGACTACGTGCGGCCTTTCTCCCACCTCGCTTGCCTTCACCAGTTCCAGCTCCTCGTCTCAAACCTCCACACTGACCGCGACCACCACAAGCACGACGACGACGGGAGCTTACGATATCACCGTGACCGGCACTTCCAGCGGAGTCACTGCGAGCACCGTCGTTTGTGCCGAGGTGGGCACAGGAAGTTGCAGCGCAGCAGCCAGCACCAGCGTCAATTTCTATGTGCTGAATCAGACCACGAATCAGATTGTCGCTCTGCAAATCGCCTCCGGCGCGGTTTCAGTGATCGGCGCTGCTATCACCACACCCACCGTCACTCCGCAGGCTATTGCCGTGGCTCCCAACGGAAACTTTTTGTATGTGAGCACGACCTCGGGCATTTATCTCTATACCATCAATAGTTCAACGGGCGCGCTTACGCTGGGAAACGGCGGTATCGCGATCTCCTCGGATGCGGCTATTGCCATGCAAGTGGACTCCACTAACTCCTGGCTGGTCGAGGTCGCCTCTGGCTCGAACCAACTCAACGCTATTAACGTCAACAGCTCGGGCACTAGCATTGGAATACCTGTTTCCGGCACGAGTAAGCAGACTTTCACTCCTGGTCTGCCCGCTGCCACCCCGATTCAGTTGGTCATCTCTCCCGGCGACTCCAGCACGTGCGCCAGTTGTTATGTCTTTGTCGCCCTGGGCAGCGGCGGCACGGAATTGATTAACTTTAACCCCAGCCGTAGCGGTGGCAACCCATTCGGCGCCTATGCGAATCAGGGCCGGATTAGTTCCGCAGGATCTGCCAACACCGTGGCCGTGGATCCCAGCAACCGATTGGTCTACATCGGCGAAACGGCAGCCACCTCCGGAACCCAAACCGGCGGGCTGCGCGTCTTCACTATTGGACAGTCTGGAATCACCGAGTTCACTGGCACTGGATACCCGTACTCCAGCGGCGGAACAGGACCGTCTGCCATCCAGCCCAGTGCGGACGGTAATTACGTCTACGTCGCCAACCGGGCTGTAAGCGGCAGTACGGACGGCAACATCGCCAGCTTCTCAGTCACAACCACCGCGCTGACTTCAATCGGCACGGTTACGACCGGACCCAGCGGCAAGATAGGTCTTGCGGAGGATTCAACAGGCAGTTACCTGCTTGCAGTGGATGCTGCGGGAGGCCCCGACCTTCAGGCTTATACGATGAGTTCTGGGGCGCTTACCTCCTACCGGACGAGCACAACCGGCTCTGATCCTGTTGGGGCTGTCGCCATCGCCGCAGCGCCGTAGTGGCAGGGAATCCCTCTTCCTTGCCCTTCGGTGCTATTCTCTATGTGATCACGATAGGCTGTGTTTACGCTCTCTTCCAATCGAATTGCCTCTTCCGCTCGGCACATGAAGGCCTTCGCGCCATCCCTGCTTGTTCTCTGCCTGCTCGCGCTCTCCTCCGGATGCGGCCGCTTTCGCCATGAGCATCACGAAACGGTCTACGTCTCCGCGCGGCAGATGTACCTGCATGACCGCGTGGCCGCCGTCTCCAACCGCGTCGCCGAGGTCACCAACGGCCAGCAGCTTGAAGTGCTGGAGCGCGGACGCCGCTTTATCCGCGTGAAGACCGAAAAGAACGAGATCGGCTGGATTGAAGAACGGGCGGTGATTGACGCCAAAGCCTTTCAGACCTTTGAGCAGCTCGGTGTTCAGCACAAGAACGATCCGGTGGTGGCCAGCGGCGTGGTGCGCGACGAAATCTACCTGCACCTGACGCCCGGTCGCGAAACCGAGCGCTTCTATCTGCTGCCTACGAACGCCAAAGTGCAACTGCTCGAGCGCGCTTCGGTCCGCAAAGCCCTCCCCGGCGCAACCGTTTCCGCCAAACCGCCCGCGCAGACGCCGGCAGCGGCGGCAAAAGCTCCCGCGCCTGTCCACAAACCGGCCTCGAATCCCGCCTATAAACCGGCTCCTGCGCCGGTCCCCGAAGAGCCTGTCATCGAGGACTGGTGGCTGGTGCGCGACGAACAGGGCCGCGCCGGATGGCTGCTCGCCGGACGCATCGATGTCGATGTGCCGGATGAGATTGCCTCCTATGCCGAAGATCAGCGCTATGTGGGAGCATACGTCTTCAACTCGGTGTACGATCCCGAATCCGCAACGCCCAGCCATGAGGTTCCGCAGTATGTGACCGTGCTCTCGCCGCCCAAGTCCGGCCTGCCCTTTGACTTCGATCAGGTGCGCGTCTTCACCTGGAGCGTGCGCCATCATCGCTATGAGACGGCCTTCCGCCTGCATCCAATTGTGGGCTATCTGCCGTTGCGCGTGACGCCTGCAAAGGGGGGCAGCGCGCCGGTCTTCAGCTTCCAAATCGCCAGCGGACCGGACCCGGTCACCGACGCCGCCACCGGCATCACCCGCCCCGTTTCTCCGCGGACAATCACCTTCGAGATGGACGACACACGCGCCAAGCGCATCGGCTCCGACATGGGGCCAATTCCCATCAGCCATCTGCCTGAGTCTCAACCCAAATCTGCCAAAATTAAGTCTGGCAAGAAAAATCGCAAGCCCTAGCGCTGCCTGTCAGTTTTGAGGATTCAGATGAGGCGATGGAAAACACATTTGGAATTTCAGCGCCGTCTCGGTTTCTTAGGCGGCCTGCGATGGAGCATTGCGCTGGCAGCGGATCGTCGCGGCCTTCTTCATCGTGCGGTTGCGATTCGCCCGTTTTGGCTCAGTCACAGAGTTTTTGTCCGTATGGGAGATAGCAGCGACATCGATTTATTTCAAAATATTTTCTTGCGCGGAGAGATGGATTTTTGGCGATCGAAAACCGATAAATCTCCGCGTGTGATCGTGGATCTCGGCGCGAACGTAGGCTACACGAGTGCGGTTTTCTTGAGTCTCTTTCCTCGCGCGTTCGTTCTGGCCGTTGAACCCGACCCCGATAATGTGGAAATCTGCAAACGCACTTTGGCTCCCTACGGAGATCGGGTTAAGATCATCGAAGGAGCCGTGTGGCATAGTTGCGGCCAGCTTGCGCTCTCGCGCGGGATCTTCGGCGATGGCCGCGCATGGGCAACACAAGTGCGCACCGCCAGCGTCGGCGAGGCTGCCAGTGTCACCGCGTGGGATATGCCCTCTTTATTGAAAATGTGCCCACATGATACGATCGATATTCTGAAGATCGACATCGAAGGAAGCGAGAAGGAACTGTTTTCTCAAAATACCGCCGAGTGGCTCCCTAGAGCGCGCAATATATGCATCGAGACACATGGCGCGGAATGCGATCAAGCCGTTGCTGCGGCGCTTGCTCCTTTTCGTTATCGGGTCGATCAATCAGGTGAGTACGCGCTCTATCTGGATATAACCGAGTAATTAATCCAATCCCAACAGCCGCTTCAGCTTCTGCCGTCTCTGGTAGCGCTCATTATCTTTGATCTCCTTGCGCATCGCCACCAGGCCCTTCAACAACTCAGTGCGGTAAGGCTGCGCCTGGGGGTATTTCGCGATGATATGCTCCCATGTGATCACAGAGTTGCGCAACTGTTTGAGAGGATCAGCGCTGATCGCGCCGGGATGACGGCGGTAATGCATCAGCACTTCGGGAACCACACCGAAAGGCACTACGCTCAAGCAGCGAAAGTGGAAATTGGTATCTGAAGCCCAGGGTGTTTCGTCTACATCAAAGCCTCCAACCGACAGGTAAAACTCTCTCCTTACAAGCGGCGTCGAAGAGATGCCGGGCTGGAAAGTTGTCAACTTTCCCGTGATTGGTTCGCGGACGACTATGCCTGCGTTATGCTGCGCCGACCTCCAAAATCCCTCAGGCGCATAGGAAAAGTGGCTGCGTTCTCCGATCACGCCATCCGTAATCTCGACATAATCCGTCAGGACGCAGTGAATATCGGGAACCTCGTTGGCCAGGCGGAGTTGTTTCTCGAGTTTCACCGGAAGCCAAAGATCGTCCCCGTCGCACAGAGCGATCCAATTCCCCTTTGCCCGCTCCGCGCCGGTGTTCCGCGCCGCGCACTCACCAGAATTCGGCGTAGAAATCAGCGTGACAGAATCACCGTACTTCTCGACAACGGAAACGGTGTTGTCAGTCGAGCCGTCGTTGACGACGATCACCTCGGCAGGGCGAACCGTTTGCCCAAGAATGCTGTCCAGCGTCTCGGAAATATATCGCGCGCCGTTGTAGACGGGCACGATCACCGAGACGGTGTTCGAGGGGTGAGCCAAGTCAAAATCGATCAAGGGTGCAACTCCAGAATTACTTTTTGAGTATCGCATGGAGACGCCATCCGGCCGGACTTTCGCAAATTTCCACCAGACGCAGGCAAGCAAGCCATGATTTATTCTTCCGCCGCCTGAGACTGTATGTTACTTTGATAAAAAGTTTCCCCGGATGGAGGTCAAATGAATCTCCTGGCAGAGTTAGAGGTCTGGATCAAAAAGAAAGGACTGGCGATAGTCCTCTCCATCGGCGGACTGAACATTGCCATTGTCTCGGCTCTCGCCGCCTTTCAGGACGTTCTGGCGCTGCGCCCTGCCACTGCGCAGAAACTCCTGATCCCCGTTGTGATTTTTGATGTTTTGGTCGCGGCGGTTGTCTGTTATTACCGCTTCATCAAGCGATCAGGGACGGAAGCTTTTATCGATCCCACGCCTCTCAACGAACTGCGCTATACGCTCGCGCCGTCCACTGTGAACGATGTCAAGTGGGCCGCGAATCTGGCTATTCAGGTTTATGGCGGATATGACGTCATCCCAGAAAAAGTCATGCTCAACTGGTATAAGGCCAATCCCAATGGGTTCTTTGTGGTCAAGAGAGGCGACGGCGTCAATGTCGGCAATCTCGATATTCTCCCGCTGAAGCCTAACACCATGCGCGAGTTCATCGGCGGCGAGTTATTGGAGCGGGAGATTCTCGGCGACTGCCTCTACTCGCCCGGCGAGAAAGCAAGTGTGCGCGATATTTATATCGAAAGCCTGGTGGTGCCCCGTCTGCTCTTCGATGACAAATCCTCCAACAGCGCCGCGTTGTATGAGGTAATTGCGCGGCTCACGGAGTGCATTCTGAATCTCTGCGAGAAGGCGCCTGCCGAAAAAGGCGAAGTGAATGTCTACGCGCTCTCCGCCAATCCGATTGTCACGCGGCATCTGGTTGAAATGAACTTCAATATCGCGAGCACGAAAGATAAGAGACGCGACGGCCACGACCTCTATTGCCTCGATTTCAAATCACTCCAGTCGCAACTGAAGGAATACACCGAGAGAAGAGCCGGAGCCGAGCGCCTGCGCGCCGCCGGAGTCAGCCTTGACGCCGGCATTTAGCGCCTGAAACCAGGAAAGGCGCGGTCGATGCCGTTCGCCGGTTTCTCATCAACGCGGGGGTGAAGCCATGATGGAATACAAGGGTTACGCTGCCTGACCGGCAATCGCGTCGATGCGGGCCAGTTCGTCGGCGGTGAAGCTGAGGTTGCTGAGCGCGGCCACGTTCTGCTCTAGCTGCTCCACGCGGCTGGCTCCGATCAGCGCCGAGGTAACGCGCGCATCGCGCAGCACCCAGGCCAGAGCCATCTGCGCCAGCGATTGTCCGCGCTTTGCGGCCAGATCATTCAGTGCGCGAATCTGCTTGAGACGATGCTCGTCGATGTCGCTGGTCTTCAAAAACTTCTCGCGAGTGGCGCGCGAGCCTTCTGGAATTCCTTTTAGATAGCGGTCGGTCAGCAGCCCCTGCGCCAGCGGAGTAAAGGCAATTGCCCCCACGCCCTCCTTGACGAGCACATCAAGCAAGCCCTGCTCCGGCTTGCGCACAAAGATGGAATACTTGGGCTGATGAATCAGGCAGGGCGTTCCAAGCTCGCGCAGAATCTTCACCGCCGCCGCCGCCTGTGTGGCGTTGTAATTCGAGATTCCGGCATAGAGCGCCTTGCCGCTGCGCACCGCCTGATCGAGCGCGCGCATCGTCTCCTCGACCGGCGTCTCGGGATCGGGGCGATGGGAGTAAAAAATATCCACGTACTCCAGGCCCATGCGTTTCAGGCTCTGATCCAAACTCGACAATAGATACTTGCGCGATCCCCAGTCGCCGTACGGGCCGCGCCACATATCGTAACCGGCCTTGGTGCTGATCAGCAGCTCGTCGCGATGGGGGGCAAGGTCGAGGCGCATGATCTGGCCGAAGTTCAGCTCGGCGCTGCCGTAAGGCGGGCCGTAGTTGTTGGCCAAGTCAAAATGAGTAATGCCGAGATCGAAGGCGCGGCGGGCCAAGGCGCGGCTATTTTCAAAGACATCTGCGCCGCCGAAGTTGTGCCATAGGCCGAGCGAGATGGCGGGAAGCAGCACGCCGCTGCGGCCTGAGCGGCGATATTTCATCGTGTCGTAGCGTTGTTCGTTGGGGATGTACAAAAACGTCTCTCCTGATGGGAAAAGTTGGGATGCGTCTGCTATTTTGTTCGATGGTTTGGTCATGTTGGGCGACTCATTCCAGCCCTTCGCCCGCGCCAAAATGCTTCAATTCTCAGAGAAAGAATACACCCTGAGCCGAGCCGTCTGAGGATGGACAAGGGAGCGGGTTGCCGATCCCGGTTCGCAGCAATGATTTGCAGTTGCGCGCAGCGGCAAAGCAATATAAGATGCGTCAAACGATACCATGAATGAATTCGCTGCTATTTCGCCTCAATCCGCGCCCGCGCTACCCTCCCTGAGGGTGCGTCTGGGCAACCTGGGCAAGATCTGCGTGGCCATCCAGGCCGCTTCACCGGCAGAATTAGTGGAGCGGGCCGAGACCGCGCTCGCTGACTCCCGTTTTCTGGAACTGCGCCTGGACGCGCTTGCTAAACCGGCGGCGGCGCTCCCCAAAGTGAAGGAGTTTCTGGACGCCCATCGCGACGCAACGGCCATTGCCACCTGCCGCCGCAAGGCGTTTGGCGGCCATTTTACCGGCTCGCTGAAGGCCGAGTTGGAGCTGCTGACCGGCGCCGCTGAGGCCGGCTGCCATGTCGTCGATCTGGAGGTCGAGTCGGCTGAAGAGCTTTCGGCCCGACAGCTCAGTCACCTGCGGGAACGGCTGCGCGAGGCCGGCTCTGCGCTGATGATCAGCTCCCATGATTTTTCGCGCACCAAGGGGCTTGAAAAGGCGGCGGCGCGCATCGAAGTTTTTCAGCCGGATTTCATCAAGGTCGTCTCGACGGCCAAATCCCTCTCCGACAACCTTGCCATTCTGAAGCTGATCGCCGAGCGCTCGCTCTCGGCTGAGGTCGTGGGCATCGCAATGGGCGAGGAGGGACTGATCAGCCGCGTTCTCGGCCCGCGGACCGGCGCGCCCTTCACCTTTGCTTCGCCCGGAGACGGCGCCGAGACCGCCCCCGGCCAGGTCAGCGTCCGCGCCCTGCGCGACCTCTATCGCTTCGACTGCATCGATCACGCCACGCGCATCTTCGGCGTCGCCGGCAACCCCATCCACCACTCGCTCTCGCCGCTGATGCAGAACACCGCCTTCCGCCGCGAAAATGTGAACGCCGTGCTGTTGCCGCTCAAGGTGCATAAGGTCGAGGATTTTGTAACGCTGCTGCGCGAACTGCCCATTGCCGGAGCGGCCGTGACTATGCCCTTCAAGCAGGAGATTCTGCCGTATCTCGCCAAGATGGACGTGCTCACCACCAAGATCGGAGCCTGCAACACGCTGCGGCTTGGTCCGGACGGCAATATCGTCGGCTTCAATACCGATGTTGCCGGAGTGGTGCGCCCGCTGGAAAAGCGGCTGAAGTTGCAAGGCGCGCGCATCGCTGTTGTTGGCGCGGGCGGCGCTGCGCGGGCTGGGGTCTTCGGTCTGGTGGCGCAGGGCGCGGAGGTCTTCATCTGCAACGTCATCCACGAGGATGCCGTCAAGCTGGCTCGTCAGGCCAAGGCCCATGTGATGAAGCAGGCGCTGCTCGCCAAAGAGCGCTTCGACGTGCTCATCAACGCCACTCCCTGCGGCATGGCCGGCAACAAGACGCCGCTGCCCATTGCCGAGAACGAACTGAATGCCTCGCTGGTCTTCGACATGGTCTACAACCCGCTGGAGACGCCGCTGATCAAGCTGGCCAAAGCGCGTGGAATTCCCGCCATCAGCGGCATGGAGATGTTCGTGCAGCAGGGCGCCCGCCAGTTTGAAATCTGGACCGGCAAGCCTGCGCCCGAGGCGGAGATGCAGCGCGTGGTCGAGTTAGAGCTGCGGCGGCGGGGGTGAGATTGGTTTCATGCGTAGAACATCGCGGAATGGAGTTCGAGTATGTCTTGCAAGAGTTGCGGCATTGATGGACCAACAAAGGATGTAAAGTTCTACCAGAATATTGGTATGTTGGTGACCCGGCAATGGGCAAAGGTTGAAGGTGAACTTTGCCGCCCATGCATTGGACGATACTTCCGCTCTTATACACTCACCACACTGTTTCTCGGCTGGTGGGGAGTTGTATCGTTCGTCGTGACGCCGTTCATCTTAATTAACAATGTGTTTCAGTATTTCCGCGCAAGCCAGCTCGAAGAGCCGGGAATCGGTGCGATGAATACACCATTTGTTTCAGATCATCCTTTTGTTGGTTCGGGATCTTTCAAATTCAAGGTCATCTATGGAACAATCATCTGCCTTGTCGGTCTTGGTTTACTTGCCTATCATAATGTTGAGTTCATGGAAAAGTATGCGCCGGTTCTCAACGCACGCCTTCACGGAGGTGAAATCACCGATGAGGCAGATGGTGAATATGCGGGATCGAAGATATGGAACGATATTTCAATGCTGGAAGCCGATTACAAGAGCAAGGAATGGAAGGATATTCGCCCGGAATTACTTTCCAGGGAGCCCTACCTCACCGACCTTAAGATACAAAACGAAAGACTTCAGCGCCGGATGAAAACAGAGCGAAGTGAGAATCTAGGCGCAAACGATGTTTGCGAAAAATTAGCTTTAGATGAGATGTCTCCGGCCTTGGACGCATATACGAAGTCACTGTCCGAATTCATCGCTTTCGTAAAGACCAATGCTGAAATCACCCAGGAGAACTCGGGAGAGTTTGAATTGCTGAGTAACCGGGAGGCGAGCACAGTGGATCAGTTAAATCAATTCTTTGCAGATAACAAAAAAAATGGTTGCAATAAATAGCCGGGTGCCCCGCCCTTGAAATAACCACAAACTCCGGATAGGCGGGTGCTCCGATCCCAATGACCATTTCCACACCTAAAATGCGGCTGCCCCCGGTCGCGCGCCTTTGGGGAGCGGGGATATCTTGCAAGATCCCGTTCATTGCGCTGAATCAGAACCGGCTCGCGTTGCGAGAGGTCGAGGGTGGCTGCGAAGTTCTGCTTGGCGTGTGTGACGGAGACAGTCGGCATAAATAAAGTTCATCAAAAATGTACAAATTGTACAAAATGTACATCTTGATCAGCGTCCCTCCTGCAATCCTCAACGCAGAAAGAGCTTGAGCAGCGCGGCCAGCAGCGAAGTGAAGATGCCGGCGGCTGCCATGGCCCATGAGGAGACGGTAGCCTGCATCTCCGAGCGGCGAAGCAGGCTGGCTGTTCCCACTCCGTGCGATGCGGTCCCAATGGCGGCGCCGATGGCGCGGTCGTCGCGAATGCCTGCCAGCCGCAAAAGCGGTTTGCCGAAGCTGGCGCCGAGAACGCCGGCCAGAACCACCATTGCGATGGTGATCTGGGGGATGCCCTTCAGCTCGCGGCAAATCTCGATGGCAATCGGCGCGGTGACGGATTTGGGCACAGCGGAGAAGACCACCGGCAACGGCGCGTCCAGCAGCCACGCCGTGAGGCCGGCCGTGACCATGCCAACCACTGAACCGGCCAGAACAATGAGCGCAAGCTTGGGCAGCGAGCGCCGCAGTTGTTTGCCGTTGCGATACATGGGAACTGCTAGGCCAGCCGTCGCCGGACCGAGCAGCCAGGTGAGGGAACTTCCGCCGCGATTGTAGACCGCGTAAGGCTCGCGAAAGAGCAGCAGCAGAGCCACGATGGGCAGGCAGGAGGCGACGATGGGAGGAATCCATCGCCAGCGTCGATGCAGAATGACGGCCAGCGCATAAGCCAGCAGCGTGAGTGCGATGCTGGCGGCGGGAAGGCTGAGAATCGGCGCGAGGTTCATCGTCGAACCTCCTCGGCTGGAGATTCTTCGAGCGGCACCGCGGGTAGCAGCCATTGACCGAGCAGACCAGTTGTGAGCAGAACAGCGGCGAGGCTGACCAGCAGGCTGGCGGTGATGGCCAGCGCCTGACGCGAGAGGACCGGGCCCATCTCCACAAGGCCGACCGTGAGCGGAACGAAGAGCAGAACCATGTGGCGCAGAATCAGGCCAGCGGCTCGCTCAACCCACTGGAGTTTCACCAGACCTGAAGACAATGCCAGATAAAAGAGGATCAGCCCCAGAACACCGCCGGGGATGGGCAGACCCTGTCCATGCAGAAACGATCCCAAGAGGAAAAATACGACGAGAAGAGAAAAACCAAATACATACTCAATCCATTTCATCTTCTACTAGTTTCGCGGATTATGGAGCGGAGCGCAATGGGCGGCGGGTGGCGCAGGTCTGAATCATAACTCTGGGTGGCCCACATCTCGCTTTTGAGATGTGGGGAACGAAGAATCCCAACCGGCGTTTTTTCATCCTCTGAAATTCACAGATTCCCGGGTGACCCGCTCATCAACTCCCTGAATCCCGTGGGAACCACGAACCTCAACCCGCGTCTGTCCACTGTCCACTGACCACTGTCGAACCACGTCCAACAAACCGGCTTTTTCTCATCTCTGCTCTCTGTTTTTTGCACATAATTACCGCCCCTCGGCGCACAATCAATCCATGACCACCAACCAAATCCCCGGGCTTTCCCTATTCCCTATTGCCTATTCCCGTAACTCCTTATCTTGGACGATTTTGCAGGGAACTCCTTTGTTTTGACGATTTTGCAGCGCAACCCTCCCTGTAACCTCATGAAACAAAGGAATTTGCGTCCAAAATATGGGTGGGGGTATCGCCAGGTGCTCTACACTTGAAATAATCACAAACTCCGCGTGGCCTATCCATTCCGTATTTTCCGCGGATGGATGTCGGCGTAGCACTGTTCTTACCGAAGAGCGAAGGGATTTCGAATTCGCGCGTGCACGTGTACTACGTGTAGCACGTATTGCACGTGATTGCGACATGGAGATTGTCTATGAGCAAAAGAAGGCTGCAAGCGGAGCTAACAGCCTTCTTTTGCTATTGATTTCCTGTTCCCTGCGTTATTTCTGTCTGCCGAAGCGGTAGACGATCCCGGTGGTGAAGCCGCGCGAGTACTGTTCGGTCGAGCCGAAGCCAGTGATGTAATACTCTGGAGCAACGCGCAGCCCGATATTCGGCGTCAAGTTGTACTCCACGGGAATGCTGGCGGCAGCCGCGAAGACATACCCGTCAGGCCAGAGACCCATATCGACCGAGAGGGCAGGATTGTGGTTGACGTCCCCGGAGAAGTTTCCCTTTTCAATTCCGGCTAGAACTCGCCCGGAGATCGAATACTTGGGCTGTAAATAAAAGCGATAAGTCGGTCCAGCCAGAGCTGCATACTGACTGATTGCCGGGTTGGTGATTCCTTGCACATAATCCGGATTGTTCGGTTGGAGGCCCACATATGCCGTGGCATAATATCCACGGCCATCGACGGTAAAGCCCAGCCGCTCATTGGAGTAGCGGGTAAAGCCTACATTCCACGCATAATCGTGAGCGTGCTCCAGGCCAGGACCGTGGGGTACGCCGGGAAAAGCGGGAGAGCCTGGGCCGGGAACAAAGCGCAGGTAGCCCATGCCTACATTTGTCTCATAGCGGTGCGAGTAGGCCTCGTGAATCGCCGCGGCTCGGCGCTGGGCGCGGCGAGCCTTGATGCGAGCCTGAACGCTCAGCGCTCCAGCGGACTGCGATGCGGGCTCAGTCTGAAGACTGGGAGCGGAAGCCTGGGGTTTGCTGTTCGAACTCGAGCTCTGGGCCAGTGAAACGGTTGCGGCGGCCATAACCAGCGCCACAAGAAGGGCAAAACGGCGAAAAGATGACATCGGTATAGGATTTCCTCCACGGGAGTACGAAAGAAAGTCTGCGCAAGCTCCCCCATAGGTATTAAATCACCTTGGGGCGAGGCTTGGCTGCGTTCCGGCACGCCTTTTAGACGCATTTCAGGAATTGATGTAGTTCTGGCCCTCACTAGATTTCCAACTAGCCGCAGAAAAAACTAATGGGATGGGCTACAGAGGCAACAAGAAAAGCGAAAAATCCCTAAAGTTTACCTTGCGCGGCAGAATTGCTCTCACGTTTCCACCCCAAATCCCCGATATATAGATTGGGAGATTGTGTATATGGCGGGACGAGCAGCGGTGGCGACGGTTGCCGATTCGGGCGAGGATCAGGCGGGCGAAATGCGCTCGGTTGCGCGGCAGCCGATTCTGGATGTGCACAGCCGGGTGCATGGCTACGAGTTACTCTTCTGGAACGGGCGCCACAAGACGATTGGCACGGACAGCAATCTGACAACCCGCACCATGCTGGACAATACAGTAATCTTCGGGCTGGACGAACTGTCGCGCGGCTTGCCGGCCTTTTTGAACTGCTCCGTGGAGTCGCTGACCGAAGAGTGGGTGCGCGTGTTGCCGCCGAAGATGACGGTGCTGGAGTTGCCTTCGTGGCCGGAACCCTCACCGGAACTGCTGAAGGCCTGCCGCAAATTGAAGGCGCTGGGCTTCCGGCTGGCGCTGGTCGATTTCATCGGGCGGCCGGAATGCAAGCCGATGGTCGAGATGGCCGATTACGTCAAAGTGAATATCGCTTACGTAAACGCGGTGGAGCGCAGCAATCTTCTCCGCCGGCTCGGCGGCTCGATGGCTCGCGCGGTGGCGCAGAATGTGGAGACGCAGCAGCAGTATGGCGAGGCCTGCAAGGAGGGCTTTGAGCTTTTTCAGGGATATTATTTTTGCCGGCCGGAGCCGCTGAAAAACCATAAGATTCCCGGCAACCGGCTGGTGCATCTGGAGATTCTGGAGGATTTGCAGAACGACCCGGTCGATCTGCAACGACTGAGCCAACTGGTCATGTGTGACGCTTCGCTGACCTACCGGCTGCTGCGGCTGGTGAACTCGCCGATCTGCGCCATGCGGCAGGAGGTGACGTCGATTCAGTCGGCGCTGATGCTGGTGGGCGAGGCAACCTTCCGACGCATCGCCATGCTGGCCATCGCCAGCGACTTCAATGCCGATCAACCGCCGGAGATTCTGCGCATGGCTTTTGAACGCGGACGCTTCTGCGAGCTGGCGGCTCATCTCTGCGGACTGGTTCCGAGCGAGCAGTACCTGATCGGCATGATCAGCCTCTTCCCGGCGATGCTGCGCATTCTCATGGAAGACTTGGTCCGGCTGCTGCCGCTGCGCGAGAAGGCGCGCGAGGCGCTGCTGGGCATGGGCACGCCGGAGGGAGTTCTGCTGCAATGGATCACCTGCCACGAGCACGGGGACTGGGCGGCTTGCGATGAGATCATCCGCTCGCTGAACCTGAAACCGGAGCAGATGATGCGCTACCACGGCGAGGCGGTCGTCTGGGCCGAGGCGGCGCTGCGGTCGAATGTGTGAGGAGTTGGCCCGCTAAGGGATACGTTTTATGCGCGCAACGTCAATTGCTTGCGTTGCCGCTTCGATCCAGCCCATGCCACCCAACCCCAAATCGACAATAAAATCAGCATAGCTTCCAGAGGAGTAATTGGCGTACTGACTCCATAACCTACCACTTGGGTTCCTCGATATTCGGTGTAGGGACCAACCTTATGAGTCCGCACCACAAATTCTGTCACGGCCTGGCCCACCAGCATTCCGCCATATGCAGGTACGATGATGGTCAATGCCCGCGCAAGCGCCATCTTGCGTATCAGAACCAGCCAGATCAAACAACCAACAACGAATGCAATCAATGAGATTTCGATCTGTACATGCAGAGGGATAGAAATTGCGTGGAACGGGGACTTCATTCTGGCTAGCTTCTCTGCAATTACCCAGGTGATTCCCGGTACGATTACACGAAGCATCTCTCCAGTCAAAATGCTGCCCGCCATGATGGTTAAAGCTTGTCTGCTGCGAGTTATCTTAAGCATGGCGATCGACGCAACACTTCCGGCAACAATGGCTATGATCCACCACATCTTGTCAGACCTTGGAATAATGAGAGCACCGATTCTGAACAGGTAGAAAAAGGCAAGGCCGGCGAACAGTGGCATAAAATGACGTCCGAGAGCCGAAAGCGCCAATCCAAAAATCAACAAGAGGATGCCCCAAAGGATTGTCATTCCCGTCGGCGCAGTGAAAAGGATGATTAAACAGAGAATTCCTGAGATTGGAAAGATATAGTCAAAAATCTCGAACATGAACCGCCTCCAGTTTTGTGATTGTTGGTTGGATAATGGAAAGCAGGAAGCATAGTATCTTTGCCGGTACACAGCGCCGCGATGTTATATAGAAAGCATGATGGCTGAAGGCCGGTTCGGACCCGCTATCAAACATCTGTCTCGCGCGCAGGGAAGTCTTTCTCTATATTCAGTACACAAAAAGTGCTTGGTAGAACCAAAAATCTTCTGAAACCTATGGAGAGCTCGTCCGCACAGCACACACTGCGCAGCCGCCCTGCGTTGTTTAAGGGTCTGAATTTGTTTCTGCTTCTTCGCCTCATATTCCGCTTTCCATCTCGCGTTACTCTCGGCTTCATGTCGTTCTTCTTCGGCCACGCGTTTCGCCTCTGCATCTTGACGAATTCGACACGCCTCCTCACTTTCTTTTTTGAGATCGGTCAATCCGCACTTGAGGCACTCGGCCGGGGCTTTGATATTAGTGAAGCCTTTCATTCCCATCGCTCTGGACCGGGCATCCATCGCATCTTCCCAATCTCCTGGATACTGAGCATGGCCGCACGCCTGACAAATCAAAAGACGCTTACACATATTCCTCTCCGTATCTTGAGATGTGCCCCATATTATCACCAGAATGCACATATATTCCACCTTGGAATTGCTCTGGCGTGTAGTGCATGGAGGATCATGGCTTGCACCTAGTATCCTAAGAAGTTGAGACAAAGGTTATCACTGATGAGCCAGACACTGAAAGCTGTACGCGGGACGCGGGATATTTTGCCGCCGGAGACCGCGCTTTGGAACCGGATTGAGGCGACGGCGCGGGCAGTCTTTGCGCGCTACAACTTCGGCGAGATTCGCACGCCAGTCTTCGAGGACACGGGCCTCTTTGCGCGCGGCGTGGGCGAGGAGACCGACATCGTCTCCAAGGAGATGTATACCTGGGAGGACCGGGCGCGGGCGCAGTCGGAGAAGACGCAATCGCTGACTCTGCGCCCGGAGAATACCGCCGGCGTGGTCCGCGCTTACATCGAGCATGGCCTCGGCGAGAGCGGCCTCTTGCAAAAGCTCTACTATATCGGTCCGCAGTTTCGCCGGGAGAGGCCGCAGAAGGGGCGCTACCGGCAGTTTTCGCAGATTGGCGCCGAGGTGATCGGGCCGCCGTCGGCCGGAAGCGAGTCGCCGCTGCGCGACGCGGAAGTGCTGGAGATGCTGGCGACGCTGCTCGACGAGCTGGGCATCAAGGGTTGGACGCTGGAATTAAACTCCGTAGGCTCGGCGGCGGACCGGGCGCGCTACAACGAGGCGTTGCGAGCCGCTCTCGTTCCTGTTGTTTCGCAGATGTGCGTAGATTGTCAGAGGCGGGCGGAGACCAATCCGCTGCGGGTTCTGGACTGCAAGGTTCCCGCCGACCAGCCGATTATCGAGACGCTGCCGGTGATTGCCGATTCGCTGGACGAGGAGTCGCGAACTCATTTTGCGGCGGTCACGGCAGCGCTGGATGCGGCGGGGGTGCCTTATACGCGCAATCAACGCCTCGTGCGCGGCCTGGATTACTACACGCGCACGACCTTTGAGTTTACCCACGGCGGATTGGGCGCGCAGAATGCTCTCCTCGGCGGCGGGCGCTACGACGGGCTAAGCGAGATGCTGGGCGGGCCGCGCGCACCGGGGATAGGCTTTGCCATGGGCGAGGACCGGCTGGTGCTGACCCTGCTTTCACAACTCGGCGAGGAGTCCGTGGCCGCCAAAGCCGATGCGTTCATTGCTCCGCTGGGCGAGGGGATGAATGCGGCGGCGCTGGGATTGGCGCAGGAGTTGCGGCATCAGGGGCTGTGGATTGAGTTGGGCGAGGGCAGCTTCCGGTTAAAAAAATCCTTTGAAGCGGCGGACAAATCGGCCCGCCAGATTGTGATTCTGGGCGAGGATGAGCTTCAATCCGGTATTCTTACGGTGAAGAATTTTTCGACAGGCGTGCAGACCAAGGTTCCGCGCGGGGAGCTGGCGGTGTTTCTGTCGAATTGACCACCTGCGGTGGGGCAGACGGCGCTTGCGCGCCAAGGAGTTCGTGGAATCCTACTCATTTCGCAAAGAGCGCGAAATGGATTGGGCACCTAACAAATAAAGGAGATTGACAGATGACAAAAATTGCGATTTTCGATGAGATGAAAAACGAACAGCGCGGGATGCTGCGTCGAACTCGCTTTCCGAGATTAGCATTACTGGTTTTAGTGATTTGTGCGATGGAGTTTCTTGATCATTCTGAGTTGTTTCGTTCTCACTTTTGGATATTATTACTTGTTTCAATTGCTACAGCAACCATCGGTTCGTTTTTCATTACATGGATTGACGGTAAAAGGCATTCCTTGGCGAGTTGCAAAGGTACGACTACCTCAAAATGAATTGGTGTACTACCATTTTTCAAGAACAAAAGAAAGTAAAGGACACAAGCAGTGCTTGACTTTTTAGGGAATCTCGAACGGACGCATCACTGCGGCGAGTTGCGCTCGACGAACGCCGGGCAGCGAGTGGTTTTAATGGGCTGGGTCAACCGGCGGCGCGATCACGGCAATCTGATCTTTCTCGATCTGCGCGACCGCAGCGGCATCACGCAGATTGTGCTGGACAAGGAACTGACGCCGGAGGGCCACGCGAAAGGCGAGCAGGTCCGGCCGGAGTACGTTGTCGCGGCGGTGGGCAAGGTGCGCCCGCGCTCGGCTGACACTATCAACCCCAAGATGGAGACCGGCGAGATCGAGATCGAAGCGAGCGAGTTGCTGGTGCTGAACGACACGCGCCTTGCGCCGTTTTCGCCCTCGGAAGAGGCGATTCAAAACGAAGAGGTCCGGCTCAAGTATCGCTACGTGGACCTGCGCCGCCCGGAGATGCAGCGCAACTTCCGCTTGCGCCACGACATTACTCTGGCGATTCGCGACAACCTGAGCCAGCAGGGATTTCTGGAGATTGAAACGCCGATCCTGACCAAAAGCACTCCGGAGGGAGCGCGCGATTTTCTGGTGCCGAGCCGGTTGCATCCTGGCGAGTTTTATGCGCTGCCGCAGTCGCCGCAGATCTTCAAACAGATTTTGATGATCTCCGGCTTCGACAAATACTTTCAGATTGCGCGCTGCTTCCGCGATGAGGATTTGCGCGCCGACCGCCAGCTTGAGTTTACGCAGATTGATTTGGAGATGAGCTTTCCGCGGCAGGAGACGGTCTTCGCGGTGGCGGAGAAGTTCATGGCGGCGGGCTTTGCGGCGGCCGGGGTTACGCTGCCCGTGCCGTTTCCGCGCATCAGTTACGACGACGCGATGCGGCAGTTCGGCACCGACAAGCCCGACCTGCGGCTGCCGGGATTGACCGACGTGCGCGCGGCTTTTTCGGATGAAAATCTGACCGCGTTGCAGATCGATCCGGCGCTGCCGGTAGTGGCCTTCCGCATTCCGAACGTCGGTGAGCTGAGCCGCAAGGAGCGCGAGGACAATCATCCCAGCTTCGACCTCAAGAAGGGCGCGAAGTTCATCGACGACTTCAAGCGGCTGGCCAAGGGATTTACCGAGTCGGCTGTGAAGGTGCGTGAGTTGGCGGGCGCGGCGGAGGGCGACTTTGTCATCATCGTTGCCGGCGATCCGGCTCATCCGGTGAAGGCCAGTGATACAAAATTTGCAGGCAGGCTGAGCGAGCGCGAGATCAACGTCTACTCGGCGGCGGGTAACTTCCGCACCGAATTGGCGAAGAATTACGCTGGACGGCATGGAGCCTTTGGAGTGACCGAGAGGGTGGTCATGGAAGCTGCCGCGCTGAACAGGGATGCAGCCATCGATGGCGCGAAGGCTTTTCAGCCAATCTGGATTACCGATTTTCCTATGTTCGAGTACGATGCGACGCTGGCGAAGTGGATGCCGGCGCACCATCCGTTCACTTCGCCGCACGAGGCCGACATGAAGAATCTGGTCAGCGATCCGGCCAGTGTGCGCGCGAATTGTTATGACCTGGCGATGAACGGACTGGAGCTTGGCTCGGGTTCGATCCGCATCCACAGAAAAGATGTGCAGCAGCAGATCTTTCAGTCGCTCGGCATCAGCGATGAGGAGGCTCATGCGCGCTTTGGATTCTTCCTGGATGCGCTGGAGTACGGCACCCCTCCGCACGGTGGGATTGCGCTCGGCCTCGACCGGATCGTGATGCTGCTGGCGGGCGCGCCGAGTTTGCGCGAGGTGATCGCCTTCCCCAAGACCGCCAAGGCTATCGACCTGATGGTGGACGCGCCGACGACGGTGACCGAGCAGCAGTTGCGGGAGCTGCATATAAGGGTTGCGCTGAAAAGTTAGTCCATTTTGGGAGCGGCGCGGGGCCGTGCTATGCCGGGAACGAAAAAAGTGTACACTGGCTTTCACAGGCGCCGCCGCAACTGCCTATACTGATGGTGCGTCTATAGTTGCGGTGGACCGGGAAGATTTGGTAGGCTCAGGCCATCTAGGAGCTGAGCGGGAGGAGAGGAATTCGATATGGCAGATGACAATGACAGCAAGGTAAATGGTCTGGCGTGGTTTGTTGCTGGATTGGGAGTGGGCGCGCTGATTGGGGTTCTTTACGCTCCCAAAAAGGGCAGCGAGTTGCGGGAAGACATTGCCAATGGCACCCGCGAGGGAACCGAGTATCTGCGCGCCCGCACCCGTGCGGCAGCCGAACAGATCGGCGAGCTGGTGGAGAAGGGCAAGGAGCAGGTGAGCGAAGCGGTGGAGCGCAGCCGCGAGGCCGTGGATCGCGGGCGGGCGCAGTGGGAAGAGTTTGTGGAGCGCGGCAAGAATCTGGTCAGCGAACAGACCACCCGCGTGAGTGCGGCGGTTGACGCCGGACGTCAGGCCTACAAAACGCCTCCGACTCCCAACGAGCCGCCGCAGTTATAACGCGAGTTTTCCCAGACTTGGCGACTGAGTCAGACTTGGGGAAGCTGTGATCTTTCGCGCGGAGCTGCTTGAGTGCTGGTGGGCGCTCAGGCTGCTCTGGAGAGTGCGTTCCGGCATGGATTGCGGAGCGCGGATGTGAACAGAAGCAGAGCCCGCAGATCAACTGCGCGAGGCCACAAATGAATCTTCCAAAGCTGGACCATCAAACCATTCTGCTCGCCTTTTCCATTGTGATCGGGCTGGCAATGCTGCTACAGACAATCATGCTGCTGGCAATCACACTGGCTGTGCGCAAGGCGGCCAAAGTTCTGCGCGAAGAGGTCGGAAGCCTGCGTTCGGCGCTCATGCCCGTCATATACGACGCGCGGGATCTGCTGGCGAATACGCAGGGATTCATCACCAATATGCAGGAGTTCTTTGCCAGCGCGCAAGGGTTGATTACCCGCGTGGCTCCCAAGGTGGAAGCGGCTACCGCCGACCTGGCGGAGATTGCGCACGGACTGCGCACGCAGACTGCGGGAATGCAAGCGACGGCGACGGAGATTGTGGAGAAGGCACGGAAGCAAAGCGACCGGATGGACGAAATATGCACGGGTTTTCTCGATACGGTCGATCGCGCCGGGGGCTTTGTGGCCCAGGCCGTCGGCGCGCCGATACGGCAGATCTCCGGCGTGCTCGGCTCGGTGAAGGCGATTATCGAGTCGCTGCGCTCGCCGGCGCGGCGATGAGCGGGCTTATTGAGTGGCCGATGAGCCGTCCGTTACGGGCGGCTTGCGAACAAGTTTCCGATGACTTTGAATGTGAAAGATAGAAGATGACAGACACATTTTCGGTCATACCCGCGGCCAGTAAAATTTGGCTTCCTGTGTTCATCGCGATGCTTGTCTCTTTCATGGTTCTTATTGTTGTAGTGGGTTTCTCTGCACGCAGTATTCACTCGGCCCGTCATGCCAAATTCGATGTCAGCGACTTCGAACTTGCGATTAAGGGAGAGTACTCCCGATCGATTCGCCTAAGCGATCTCGATCTCAGCAAAGCAGAGGTTGTCGATCTTGCACTGCGCAACGACCTGCGTCCTGGAATGCGAACATACGGAACAGGACTGCCGGGTTATCAGGCCGGATGGTTCAAATTACAAAATGGACAAAAGGCTCTCCTTTATTTGACGGCCAGAAATGAGGTTGTCCATCTTCCGACAAATGATGGTTACGACCTGTTGCTTAGCGTGAACGACCCAAGTACCTTTTTGACGTCGCTGAGAAGTCACGGTATGCAGCAGCAGTGAATCATACGCTTTGTTATTGGCGGCGTAGAGTGTGTACAAGAGCATAAGTAGATTGCGAGTTATCTCCCCAACTGATTATTCCAACTCAACGCTATAACTCGCTGACATATTCTCGCGTACAGCGCGAATGCCGGGAACACTTCGCATGACTTCGGTGTCTATACAAGTACAGTGGTTCCGAATGGGATGAGCGAAGGGCCTTGAAGCCCGCTCCCCGCGCGAGTTTTGACGCCCAAGCGCGCGCGTGGAACGGTCAGCCCGCCTGCGCTTGAAAAGGCCTTCGCACTCCCAAACGGCGCGGCTGAATTTGCTTTGCGGGAGGCAGGCCATGTTTGAAGACTCCATCTTTGAATCCGCGGGAAAAATTCACACACGCAGCCGTCGCTGGATGATCGTGACTTTCCTGCTCAATACCTCCGTCCTGGCGGCGCTGATTCTGATTCCGCTGCTCTGTCCGCAGGCGCTTCCGCGGCTGGTCAACAATCTTCTGATGGAACCGCTCCTGCTGCCTGTAGAGCAGCCGAAGCCAATTATGGTGACGGCGGTAGCCCGACCATCAACCGCGCCTGACTATGGTGTGTTTGTTGCGCCGCGTAGAATTCCCATCGGAGTCCAGATTCCTTCCGTCCCAGAGCAGCCCGTTGTCATCGGCTTCTACACCATGGGTCCGAGCGACCACGCGGAGAATCTCTTTCCCACCCAATCCGGGCCGCGCATCGTCCATCCGGACGTGGGCACTATCCGCGTTCCTTCCACGATCGAAGAAGGGTTGCTGATCCGCAAGACACTGCCGGTCTATCCACCGATTGCGAGAGCCGCGCAAATCGAGGGCACGGTGCGACTGGCGGCGACCATCTCCAAAACCGGCGCTATCGAGAACCTGCGCGTCACCAGCGGACCGAGGTTGCTGCAACAGGCTGCGCTCGATGCCGTCGAGAGCTGGCGCTATCGCCCTTATCTGCTCAACGGCCTGCCCGTCGAGGTGGAGACTACGGTGGATGTGATCTTCACGCTTAACAGGTAGGCCGAGCCGGCTTAGTGGCCATCGGGCCGCGCGGTGTTGAGTCCAGCGAAGACCAGGTCGTAGCGGCCGCTGGCCGAGGCAAAGCGCAGCCCCTTCACATTCTCAACGCAAATCTCCGGCGGCGTCGGTTGCGTTTTGAAGAGCTGCATTACTTCAACGATAAACTCACCGAGGGGCATGGCGCGGGGATCGTCAGCGCCGTTCATCAGGTGGGTGGCCACGTAAGGAGGAATGAGTTCTATGACCTCGATCTGCGTTCCCCGAAGTTGGTGGCGGAGCGACTGGGTATAGGAATGAATGGCTGCCTTGGTCGCGCAGTAGGTCGGCGTCAGCGCCAGCGGAATAAAGGCCAGTCCAGAGGAGACATTGATGACGGCGGCGCGCGTCTGCTGCTGAAGATGCGGCAGCAACGCGGCGGTCAGCCGAATGGGTCCGAGTAGGTTGGTGGAGACGATGGCCTCGGCGCTGGCCGGGTCGGCCTGCTTGAGCAGATCCTCGGCGCGCGCCGCGCTGGCTCGCAGCGCCGCTGCGCCGGACCTCAAGGTTGACGGGCTTTCTCAATGCGACAGGCAAGATTATCGATCATCTGTACAGCGCGGAGTTCGTAGAAGAGATGGCAAAGGCGCGCCTGCTGCTGGGTGAGGTCGAGGTCGATCATACTCGCGTCAAGCCCGTGGTCAAGATCGTTGGCGAGTTCTGGGCGCAACTTACTGAAGGCGACGGCAACTTCAATATGTTCAGCTTTCTCGAAAGCGAAGGCGCGCAGGTGCATATTGATTCGATTGGCGGCTGGATTAGCTATCTGCTGCGTCAGTCCCGCATCGGTATGGAATCCAGAAAAGGTCTTGACGATCCCTATCCTGAAGCTCGCTGGTGGGAGCCGCGCAAGCGTCTGGCGAACACGTGGAAGTATCGCCGCAAGTGGTCGCTGTTGCGCCTGAGTGAAATGCTATGGAGCTATCTCTACGCGCGCACCGCCCGTCATTTGGGTGGCATCACTCCTCCATTATTGTCGCAGCGCGAGTTGGCGCGCCTGGCTCATCCCTTCTATCACTCGCAGGCGCGCGGCGGTGAAGGGCATCTTGAGGTGGGCAAGAATGTTTATTACACCAAGCGCGGGCTTTGCCACATGGTGCTGGCGCTCAAGCCCTTCGGCTGTATGCCTTCGTCGCAATCCTACGGCGTGCAATCGGCCGTGGTCAACCGCTTTCCTGAGATGATCTTTCTGCCGGTCGAAACCGCGGGCGAAGGCGAGATCAACGCCCATAGCCGCGTACAGATGGCTTTGGGCGAAGCCCGCGTCAAAGCGCGCGCGGAGTTTGATGCGGCGCTTGCCTCCACTGGAAAATCCCTCGATGAGATCAGGAGCTATGCCGCGCGGTTTCGCTCACTGCGCAGTCCGTTCTATCCCATCCCGCGACGTAAGGGCATTGCAGGTTCAGCCGCAAACTTCGTTTTGCATATCGGCGATCTGATGAATGGTCGCGCTACGCTGCTCCCGCTGCCAGGAGAGCGTTAAGCGATGGCGCCTGCTCAGACTCCAACCCGCGTTGATTGGTCCGGCGAATTTCGCTTCGTCGCCGGAGTTGACGTCGGTTCCACCACAATCAAGGCTGTGGTGGTTTCTGGCGACGATGGCCGTGTGATCTGGCGCGACTATCGCCGCCACGAATCGCGCCAGCACGAGATGCTGCGAGAATTTCTTCGCCGCATGGAGAACGAGGCCGGTATTGCGTCCGGCAACTGCCGCATCTTCGTCACCGGCTCCGGCGGTCATGCACTCGCCTCGCCCATCGGCGCTCGCTTTGTGCGGGAGGTCAACGCCGTCGCGCTCGCCGTTGAAAAGCTGCACCCGGAGGTACAGTCGGTTATCGAACTGGGCGGCAAGGACGCAAAGATCATTGTCTTCAAAACCGAGCCTTGCAGCGGACGGCGCAGGAAAATTGCTTCGATGAATGACAAATGCGCGGGAGGCACTGGCGCGGTCATCGACAAGATTCAAGCCAAGCTGAAGATTCCCGCCGATCAAATGCCGCATCTGGCTTACCGAGGCGTGCGCATTCATCCCGTTGCGGGCAAGTGCGGCGTCTTTGCCGAGACTGACATCAATGGCTTGCAGAAGCAGGGGCTGCCACCAGCCGAGTTGATAGCCTCGCTCTTTGACTCCATTGTGCTGCAAAATCTTACCGTGCTAACCCGCGGCCATACGCTTCTGCCGCGCGTGCTACTGCTAGGCGGGCCGAATGCCTTTCTGCGTGGTATGCGCGAGGCTTGGCAGCACAACATTCCTCTCATGCGCGGCATTCAGGCCCAACAGTATGCAGCCAGGGCCGCCCATCCTAATCTCGTCGAGTATGCTGCCCGCGAAGTCTGGCTTTCGCGCAACCCTGAGATTATCGCAGATCCGATTCCTGCGCGCGTATGGAGCGCTGCGTCGCGCCGACGCATCAAGCTCGCGCAACGGCGTTCGCAGCTTCGCATCGGCATTCCTCGCGTCCTCAGTATGTATGCCTACGCGCCACTCTTCAGCGCTTATCTGGAAAGCCTCGGCGTGCTTGCGGAAAATATCGTCTATTCAGAGTTCACCACAAGCGAGATGTACCGAACCGGTTCCACTCGCGGTTCCATCGATCCCTGTTTTCCTTCGAAGATCGCCATCGCTCACTTTCACAACCTGCTCTTCAAGCAGCATGAGCGCCAATCGCTCGACGCCATCTTCTTCCCCATGTTCGATGTGCTTGCCTCTCCGCTGGTGAATGCTAGGTTGTATCGACATATAGGGATGTGCGGCGTTGCTAAGCCAGAACCGGCTCAGACTAGGCGGAGGACGAAGACTTTGGCGATTCCAAGGCGAGGACGACAACGACGTATGGGCCGGTTCT